>PDWI01000507.1_pt1 | contig 62864 bp, 57 predicted proteins | sample 1430891 | NCBI WGS metagenome assembly PDWI01 (sample SAMN01162508, study PRJNA174530) | Oral metagenome, whole genome shotgun sequencing project. | biome: Marine environment; feature: Marine mammal; material: Swab sample of the gingival sulcus; isolation source: swab sample of gingival sulcus... | reverse complement strand
ATCTCTTATGTGCTTCATTGACAAGCTGATCCCAATAATTATGTTTCCTATCAAGGTTTATTTGGGCTGATTGCGGTAAATTGTGATCACAAACTCGTTTTTCACACCTTCTTCCAATTATGTCTCATGCCAAATTCATGCCTCGATTAGAACAATACCAAAGATGTCTACCCGGCAATTACGCGCTTATCACAATTGCACGTCGTCAGCATAAGAATGGACGGTGATGCCTAGTTTATCGGCAACGGATCGGGCGCGTTGGTCAATCATAGGGGAGATGACCATCAGTTTTGTGGCGTTGCGCTGGTGGCGTTTTTCATAAAATTGCACTTTGCGATAAAAAGTGTACATTTCCGAACGGCTTACTGACGATTTGATCTCGCAGATAATCAGTGTGCCGTTGTTGATAATAATATCCAGTTCAATCTGATCCGGATGCCCGAACACATCGCCATTATCATCATACTCGGTGATATTCAGGACCTCAACGCCAAAATCCTGCTCTAACAACTCTTTTAATCCGTTGCGAAAGGACGATTCGGCTGCAAGGCCCCAACGCGCCCCTAATGCCCCAATCGAGCTTTCATGCTTGTTGCGTTGCTGTTTGATTTCATTCAGAAGGCGTTCGAATCGTTCATCAGACGAATGCCGCATAGCTTCTAATTCAGCTTGATTTTTTTCCCAACGTTCACGGGATTCGCGTTGCATGGTCTCAAATTTTTGCTGACTCTCGTTGCAGTGTTCACGAAATTCCAGCCGCATGGCAGCCAATTCTTCCTGGTTCTTCTTCCAGCGTTCATGGGATTCGCGTTGCATGGTCTCAAATTTTTGCTGACTCTCATTGCAGTGTTCACGAAATTCCAGCCGCATGGTAGCCAATTCTTCCTGGTTTTTTTCCCAGCGCTCACGGGATTCGCGTTGCGTCTCTGCAAATTTTTCCTGACTCTCCTGCCAGCGTTTTTCTGCCAGTTCACGGCCTTGACGGAGTTCTTCAAACATCCGTTCAAAACGGAGATGCGTTTCATCTGCATCAGCAAATCTGCACCGTGAAATGCGGAAAATTTCGTATTGAATCTCGTGATTTTCTTCCAGAACCGTCGGCAGGGTTTCGATTAAACAGTTACGGAACTCCGCCTTATTTATTGTCATCGATGCCATACATATTTCCTCCTGACAAGGCCCTTGTATGCACGCCGCTCACGCGTTAACTAAATCACGTTGATGCACGATGCTGTCGGATGGACGCCAGCAGTGTGCGTTGCAATGGACTCACTGCCGCTTCGCTGGCTGGACACAATTTTGAGAGTCTTCAACAGCGTCCACGTCCATTCTCTGGCCCTTATGTCGTGAAGAGTTCCACAGTGTTTTCTAAAAAATCTTTGTATGCGACCTTTAAGCCATCCTCCAATTCTGTACAATGCCGCCAGCCTAAACGATGCAGCTTGGACACGTCCAGAAGCTTGCGCGGGGTCCCGTCCGGCTTTGACTCATCGAAACGCAGCTTTCCCTGGTAATCGACCGTGTTTTTGATGAGTTCGGCCAGCTCTTTAATGGTCACTTCCATACCGGTTCCGATGTTGATAATTTCGTTGGCAGTATAATGTTGCATGACGAAGACACAGGCATCACCGAGATCGTCGGCAAATAAAAATTCTCGTTTTGGCGAACCAGTTCCCCAGACCACGACTTCAGGAGCATGCGTGACCTTTGCCTCGTGGAAGCGTCGGAGCAGACCGGGAATCACATGAGAGTTCTCAGGATGATAATTATCGTTGATGCCGTACAGATTGGTGGGCATGACGGAAATGAAGTTGGTGCCGTATTGGCGATTATAGCTTGTGCACATCGTGATTCCGGCAATTTTGGCAATCGCATAGGGTTCGTTAGTAGGTTCTAATTTGCCGTTCAGTAATTCATCTTCCCTCATGGGTTGAGCTGCAAACTTCGGATAAATACACGATGATCCGAGAAACATTAATTTTTTTACGCCGAATTTGTACGCAGCGTGAATGACGTTGTTCTGAATTTCTAAATTTGAAAAAATAAATTCAGCAGGGTAGGTATTATTCGCCACAATTCCACCGACTTTGGCGGCTGCGAGAAATACGTAGTCCGGTTTCTCGATTTTAAAATAGGTGTCCACTTCCGCCTGAACTGTTAACTCGAGCTCTGAATGGGGCAGGCCGACAATGTTATCGTAGCCGTGCCGCTCTAAGGCACGCTCGATAGCAGAGCCAACAAGGCCGAACCGACCGGCAATAAACACCTTAGCGTCTTTTTTCATTGTGCTCAATCACGAAATCCGCAAAATGGCAGTGATCATCATGCGTTCGTGTTGTTGTTGTTCACTGATGAGATTTTTACGCAATATCAACGATCGTACGTTCAGTTCTGCGGAAATAAAACGCACCGGCAATGAAGCAGGGCAGTACCAGCAGGGCGCTAAGCGCTAAAAATTTATCAGGCGTCTGCCCACTCCCCAGCAAGGCCCAGCGAAAGCCTTCAATGACGTTTGTCATCGGGTTGAAACGATACAAGCTTTGCCAGCCTTCAGGGATGATGCTGACAGCATATACTACGGGCGTGGCGTACATCCAGCCTCGAATCAGGTAACTCAGAATTTCTCCGACGTCATGATAATGCACGATCCAGGTGGCAGCCCAGAGCCCAACAGTCAAAGCAGTGACTGCAGCGAGCAGCAGGTATACGGGGAGCCATAGAATTCCCCAGCTCGGGGCATAGCCGTAAAAGGCCATCATGCCGAGCAGAATGACAAAGGAGATCGAGAAGTCGATCAAGCCCGACAGGACACTGACGATCGGCACAATTAAGCGAGGGAAGTAGACTTTCGTAATGAGGTGACGATTTGCGAGTAAACTATTCGATGCTCCCATGACAGCCCCGGCAAAAAAAGTCCAGGGCAATAACGCTGTGTATGTAAAAATCGGATAAGGGAGGCCGTCTGAAGGAAGCTTTGCGACCATGCTGAAAATGAGCGTGAACAGTAGCATATTGAACAGTGGACGGAGCACGATCCACAGCGGTCCTAATGCCATCTGCTTATAGCGCCCTTTGATTTCACGCCAGAGGAGGAAATACAATAGATCGCGATAGTCCCAGATTTCGTGAAGACCGAGACGTCCCCAGCCTCTGGTGGGCTGAATTATGAATACCGGATCTTGAATATGGCTGTCTGCTGTCGGAGTATTCATCAAAAAGATTACGCTGGACACTACCGGATGAAAATATGCAGACAGTCCTGAAAGCTGTCATAGGACAGTTCATAAGGCAGTGTTCGAACCTGATGACTTTTCACCTCTATCTTTTGAAGACATTCAGTAGCAATGTGTGTATGTTGGAAGATACGGTGAAAGAGAAATTTTTGTCAAGATTTTAATTCTGATCGCGATATGTGACAGCGATAATCGTTGCGGGGCCGGAAAGGATTTTTGCGACCTCAAAAAGCGGATTGAGACAGGCAGTATCGTTCCAGCCCATCGTTGTCATTCAGATCCTTCTGCTGACGGAAGCGGCGGTTCTTCCTGAGACGGAGAATTCTGCTGGGGAAGGCTGTCTCCCAGGCCATCATCTGACTCGGCATGTTGAGTGGCTTCATTCAGGAGTGTTTTGGCGTGGAGCAGGCTTTGATGGATTTCATGTGATGAGTAAACTTTCAGGATGGCCTGGAAGAGAAGAATTCCCTGGTCATAGGCCCCTTGTTCCACATAAAACTTCCCTAATTCATAACTCGCTTTAAGCAGCATGTCAAAACTTGGTGAATCTGCTGGCTTTCTTCTGAGAATTTCTAAAAAAGTTTTTGCAGCATAATCATACCAGCGGATGTCTAAAAAATATTGTCCTAACAAATAGTATGCGTCAAGAAAATCAGGATCGAGTTTAATGCTACGCACCAGATAGCGGCGTACTTTATCATACTGTCCGGTTTCAAGATACATTTTTCCAAGAGCATAATAGCCTCTGGCATACTTGGGGTGACTGACGATCAGGCGTTTAAGTTCCTTGAACGCTTGGTCGTAAAGAGAGCTGGCGAGATAGATTTTTGCGATCAGCAAGCGGGCGTCTGTGAGCGTTGGGTCGAGGCGGATGGCGATTTTACTTTGCTGCAGTGCCTGGCTGTAAAAATGATCTTGTTCACCGAACACGTAGTCACGCGGGTAATTCCCCTGAGATTCACGGGTGTATCGTGTGCACAGTAAGGCTTTCTGATAGCAGGCCTGCGCCAGAATGAAGCGAGCCGAAGCTTTTTGAGGGGCGGCACTCACGAGGCGCTGTGCGCGGGTGATCGTGGCATTGGTACTGTCCCATGCTGCTGCGAGTTGATCCAGTGTCATATTTCGCGAGACAATATCGTCGATCTGTTGATACGCTGCCTCTGCGCGGGCGTAGCGTCGGTTGTTTTCATACTCTCGCCCCACTTCGATCGGAGGACGCGGAGCGTCTTCGTATAGTGCCCTGGGATGATGGCAGGCTCCGAGAAGATGGCATACGCCGAACAGCGTGCAGGCAATCATGGTCATGTGTGTAGAATTCATGGGACGTTGTCCTCAATACGTGCGCACAATACAGCGCCTGTTTATGAAACGATCTTTCTGCAAGATGTCATCAGAATAAGAAGCTATCGCAGATTCTGGACTTTGTCAAGAAATTTAGCAGACACGCGCGGGAAAGTAACGCGCTGAACAGAGGACAGCGCCCGATACGGAAGTGAAAAACTTCAAAAACAGGAGAATTCAGGGCTGAATTTTTTCAGGTAACGTTGAAACGTTTCCCGGTCAATGCATTTATCGTGGGCTTCCTCAGGAGCGATCTGCCCTTGTTTGAGCAAATCAACGATCGCTTGATCCATGGTTTGCATACCCTCACGTCTCCCGGTTTGGATGATCGAAGAGATTTGATAGGTTTTCCCCTCCCGGATGAGGTGCCTTAACGCAGGAACGCCGATAAGCACTTCAACAGCGGCGACACGGCCACGCCCATCAATCCGTCTTAAAAGCTGCTGTGAGATGACGCCGCTCAGAGATTCTGAGAGTTGCGTGCGCACCTGTGCCTGCCGGTCAGTTGGGAAGACATCAATGATCCGGTCGATCGTTTTAGCAGCGTTTCCCGTGTGCACGGTAGCCAGCACAAGATGACCGGTTTCGGCGGCCGTGATCGCAAGAGAAATCGTTTCCAAATCCCGCAGTTCACCGATCAGGATGACGTCGGGATCCTCCCGGAACGCAGAACGAAGCGCATTGGAAAAGGATTCACTGTGGATCCCGATTTCACGCTGGTTAATTACGCTCTGTTTGTTCTGGTGAATATACTCCAAGGGGTCTTCGATCGTAATGATATGGGCTTTACGATGGCGATTAATGTGATCGATCATCGAAGTTAATGTCGTAGATTTTCCACTGCCGGTCGGCCCGGTTACCAATACAAGCCCACGCGTAAAACGAGTGAAATCCGTGACAGCCTGCGGGAGCCATAAGTCCTCCAGCGGGATGATTTCGCCTGGAATCACTCGCAAGACAGCGCCGATGCCTCTTGCCTGCAGAAACACATTGGCCCGGAAACGTCCGATACTTGGAAGATCATAGGCAAAGTCAAGCTCGTGACGCTGTTCAAAACGCTGCCGTTGCTGCTCTGTCATAATGTCATAGAGCAAGCCCTGCGCTTCCGATTCTGTGACAACCGGCCGGTTCCCAACGTGTTCAAGGTCTCCGTGAATTCGATAAAGGGGTGGAGCCCCGACTGTGAGGTGGAGATCGGAGGCTCCCACGTCAACAGCATGTTTCAGCAGGAGATGTATAGCTGCCATAATCGCACGGTCCCATTCCCGTATTTACAGAAGAATTGGATACGCCTCTTCCAGCGATGTGTCTCCTGAGAGCAGGAGCTCGACCGCTTTCTTCCGCAATGAGTGAAATCCGCGCTTTTCGGCGCTGGCTTGAATGTCCCGTAATGGCGCTCCGTTCAATAACAGTTCTTGCAGCCAGGCTTCCAGACACAGAATTTCATACAACACAAGGCGCTGTGTATATCCGCTCATATGGCAACTTGGACAGCCTTGAGGCCGGTAGAGCTCATCATCTTCCTGTCGGGAAAATTCCGTCAGAAAGGCTGCTGCCTGCTCTGACGAATCGGGCTGTTTACACTCTTGGCAGAGTTGCCGGACTGATTGTTGAGCCACAAGAGCATGTACTCGTGAACTCAGGACAGACGCTTTGACGCGACAATCCCTGAGATACATGAGGAGCTGATAGACATTCGGAAAGTCGAGCGACGCGAACAGGAGTCCATGACCGGCAAAATCCAGACATTGAAAGAGAACAGACTCGCTTTCAATATGATCGACCAGCATGACATCCGTGTCGCAGCTTCCGACAGCATTCAGCCAGGCCGACAGCTGCTGTTGAGTCTGAGGCTGGATTTCCAGCTCGAAACCAGTTTGGTGTCGTACCCTGGCCTGAGAGACAGACGGCGCGTCATAGGACAGGAGCGATGCAGCATCAGCAGTAACAGGCGTTAGAGCAGCCCAGGGTTCAGCGCCGGCATAACTAATCTGGTAATAATCCTTTGCGCGGTATTCTGTGTGGCGTTCAAGCGTGACGATTTTCTGACGAAGAGGATCGAGCTTGCCCATCATTGCATACAATGTCGCAGCTTTATCGAAAAGCTGTGCCCCGCCAAGCAGAATGGCTCCGGTTTTACGCCGGATGATCTCTGTCTGGAGCGCGTACATCTCTGCCAGTTCCCGCTCTTGCCGCTGTGAATCGGCATTTTGAAGAAGTTGTGCCCAAAGACGCTCGGGTGATTTGTGAATCACAGACACGACGGCAGCTTCTCCGGACTCAGTCGGGGCCATCGAGACCACAAAGCGTGTCGGAGTCGGTATCGTGGCGTCCTGATCTTCTAAAGGAAGCTGAAACGAGAATTCCCGATCCTGAGGTCGGCGAAGTGTCGCCATCTCAAGATCAGCATAAATTTTTAGACGAAACAAAAGGATTGCATACCACTCCGTATTTAATTGAAGCTGCTCTTGAAGAACGCCGTTGATGCGATAACTGACATGACAACGCTCGCCGGGTTGAAAATAAATCCGGGAAACTCCGTGTTGCAGGGCGTGCAAGAAAATCTGCTCTGTCAGCACTTGTCCAGAGGGGTCGTTGAGAATTTTTTGAATAGCGTCCTCCTGGAACCAGGGAGAAAGAAATTGAGGAGGCATTTCCTTATCCGTATCGCTCATACCTGCCTCTGACAAGCCGTAAATTTCATCAATTGCCAGCAGGATATCAGATGTTCTTCCCAGAGAAATTTTCACCTCACTTTTGGTGATCCGTTCGATATCCTTAATAACCGTCGTATTCAGCGGATCGTCGACCACAATAGTCAGTTCGTTGTCAATTTTCAGGATCGGAATCACGTGATAGCGGCGCGCAAGTTTTTCCGGCAGCAGCGTTGCAACATCAACATCGACCTGATCTTTCCTGATATTGACATAAGGGAGGTTCAGCTGTTCGGCCAATGCCCAGCGAATATCATCATCAGACACAACACCGAGCTGCACGAGGACTTCTCCCAGACGTTGTCCCCGCTGCTTCTGGATCTCTAGGGCTTGTTCGATGTCTTTCTGGCTGACCAGTTCGACATCGAGTAGTATGGAGCCTATGCTTTTATTGTGTTTCATACACCTTTATCCTTGAAGAGTGACTTTGTGGCTCTTCACCGTTAATGGGATCACACGCGTCCCCGGCTCAGGACCCTGCGCCAATCAGGGCTGCCATTTTAAAATAAGGCCAGAACATTGCAACAGCCACAAAGGCGGTCAGCAGGCCGAGCACCAGAATCATCACCGGCTGTAAGGATGAGGCCAGCGTATTGATTGTCCGGTCGACCTCGCCGTCATACAGGTCGGCAATTTTAAACAACATCACGTCCAGTTTACCGGCTTCTTCCCCAATAGCGATCATATCGACTACCACATCGGGAAAGATATCGGCTTCCCGCAGGGGCTGTTCCAGGCGGCTTCCTCGTTCGACGTGATGAATGGCATTCTCAACTGCTTCTTTTAAGACCGTGTTTTCTGAGGTCTTTTTCACGACATCCAGAGCTTGCATCATAGGGACACCGCCCCGAATGAGCGTTCCAAAATTTCGCGCAAACCTCGATACGTACAGGCGGATAAACAACGGGCCAAACGCTGGAATTTTCAATTTATATCGATCCAGAAAGTTTTCAGCGTCATGGCTCTTGACATACGCGAACAGAAAGAGCACTGCACCACCAATCAACAACAGCCACATCCAGAGTAACTGCGGATTTCCGACGGCTAAAAGGAATCTTGTCGGCCAGGGCAGCGCAACACTGTGTTGCGCATACAGGTTGCCGAAAATCGGAATAACCACCGCAATCAAAATCCCGATAACAATGATCCCGACTCCCAGAGTGAGCAGAGGGTATAAAAGCGCATCCTGGACTTTCTGGCGAATCGTCTCTTCTTTTTCCATGACATCTGCGACGACTTTTAATGAATCATCCAGGGAGCCGCCTTTTTCCGCCACTTTCGTCATATTCACGAAAAATGGAGAAAAGACTTTCGGAAATTTTTCCAGTGATTCGGAAAAAGACCGGCCCTGCTCGATGCTCTGAGAAAGCTGCTGGATGATATGCTGTAAGCCCGGGAGACTGGTTCTCTGCTGTAAAATCTGAAGACATTTGAGCAGAGGAATTCCCACATCCACCAGAGTGGAAAGCTGCCGGCAAAATAAGGCCACGGCTTCGATTCCGATCGAGCGTAAATGAGGCGAAGACTGAGCGCTGGGCAGTTCAGCCGCTTCTGTTTCTGATGAGAGAGATGATGGAGCGTCAGAAGCTCCTGGCCGGCCTGATTGTGCTTCGTTCTGATAAGGGTCCCGTTCTTCGTTCATCACTGTCCTCCTCCTTTAGGAATTATGTAAATACAAAAGGTTGTGCTCTGTTTAGAACTCCCCCATATCGGCTGTGTTGCACAACAACATGTCAGCACACGTTGTTCCTTACAGAATGACCCGTAATGTTTCTTCGACAGTTGTATCTCCTTGTTGAATTTTCCGTATTCCACTGGCTCTCAGCGTGTGCATGCCCTGAGCGATCGCCATGTTTTTGATCTGAGCGATCGGCGCGTTTTGGACGATCAGTCCCCGTAGAGACTCATCAACTTTCATCACTTCGAAAACTCCGGTACGGCCAGAATATCCAGAGTGAAAACAGTTATCGCATCCTTTTCCCTGGTAATAGTCAATCCCTGAGTCATGTTCCAGGCCGAGGATCCTGAGCAGGCGGCCATCCGGCGTGCAGCGCTCTTTACAAACGGGACATATTCGCCGCAGTAAACGTTGAGCGATGACGCCGATCAATGAACTGGCGATCCAGAACGGCTGAACTCCCAGGTAGGAAAGCGTCCCGATCGCTCCGGGGGCATCCTGGGTATGCAGGGTGCTGAATAACTGCTGGCCTGTCAAAGAGGCCCTGGTCGCGACTTCCGCCGTTTCCGGATCACGGATTTCTCCGACCATCAGCGTGTTCGGATCCTGGCGCAAAATGGCTTTAAGGCCCGCTGAAAATGTGAGTCCGACTTTTTCATCCACTTCGACCTGATTAATGCCGGGAAGCTGATATTCGACCGGATCTTCAATAGTGATGATGTTTTTCGTCAACATATTGATTTCATTTAAGGCTGAGTAAAGTGTCGTGGTTTTTCCACTGCCCACAGGTCCTGTGACAAGAACCATACCGTATGGCGTTGCAATAAATTCTTCGCAAAGCTGCAAATCATCAGGCTCAAGTCCTAACTGAGACAGGCCCGTCAGCACACGTCCTTCATGTAATATACGAACGACAAGGCGTTCCCCGACTTTTGTGGGTAATGTGCCGATGCGCATGTAGTATTCAACCTCAGCGATGCGCATCGTAATGTGGCCGTCCTGGGGATGACGACGTTCGGTAATGTCCATATCTGCCAGCACTTTAATCCTGGAGATGACCATAGGGTGGGCGTGTGGGGGAATTCTCATAATGTCGTGCAGCATCCCGTCAACGCGGTAGCGTACACGGAGATCGCCACGGGCCATGGGCTCGAAATGAATATCGGTCGCATTACTGCGAATCGCGCCTTCGATCAACGAGGTCACAAGCGTGACTGTCGCACCGTCATTGGCCAGGTCACCTAACTCAACTGAAAGGAACTGTGGTGAAGCATGTCTGTCCTGCGAAGTTGGAAGATGATCCGCATCGTGAGGGGCGGACTCTGCAGGGCCGGATCGCTGGATGTTTTTTGACGTCGAAAAGATCGCCTCGAGCTTCTCATGCAGAATTTTTTCGGTCGTCAGTAAGGGAATCACTTCACAGCCAGTCATCATTCGGACATTATCGCGCACGGCAATGTCCAGCGGATCTATCACGGCAAGCAGCAGACGAGCGGGGCGATCCTCATGAGCGTTCTCCTGCGAGATCGGCAAAATACAATGCTGCCGGAGGTACGCTTCTGGCAGCAACTTCGCGGTTTTTTCGTTAATATCGGTTTGAGAGAGATCAATGAAAGGAATATTCAGGTAGTCACCAAGCGCTGTTGCGATGCTTGCCGCAGAGATGGTATTGTTCTCGGTTAAGACTTTTCCAAGGGTTTTTGACGGCTGACACTGAAGCTGTTTTGTCGCGTCTTCAAGCTGCTGTCTGGTAATCTGTCTGGCGTTCACAAGGATTTCGCCGACTAACTCGTCAAGATCCGTGTTCTGCGACCGGGACATCTGCTCTTTTAAGATCGCGTTGATGTTCTCAGGGCTCATAAAGCCGAGCTTCACGAGAGTCCGCCAAAGTGGAAGCCCTGTTTTTTGCTGTTCCTGCTGGGCAAGCCTCAGTTGAAATGTCTTAATATAATTCTCCTGAACGAGCAATTTTCCCAGCTCCGACTCATCAATGAGGTGGTGAAGCTCTTCTTCAGTGGCAACGCCGGTCTCGAACGAGAGCTTGTTGAGCGCTTTATCAGGGGCTTTGCTGCCAAAGGGAAGGGGAATTTCATACGTTAATACATCTACGAGGTTCTGCCTGGAGATATAGCGCTTTTTGGTCAGAACCTCCACGAGGCTGGAGCCGCTCGTTTTTTGTTCTTGCAGAGCCTTGCTGAGCTGTCCTGGAGAAAGAAGGCCGGCATCCCGGAGAATTTCGCCTAACTTGACCTCTTTTGTACTGTTTTTGAACATGGCTATGCGCCTGCTTTAACGATGCGGGTAAATGTTGCTGCCCATCCTGAAGTGCTTTTAACATATTCAGTTCAAGAAGATGTGTCAAGAGAAAAGTTGTGAGAATAAAGACATTATAAAGCAGTTTATCCAGAACGTCTCTTCTGTCTGAACGGACACGCTGATGTCCGCTCTTGCCGGGAATATCGGGAACATTAGCCCGAAGCATTTCCAAGATCTGTGCTTACCGTCTCTCCGCCCGATGAAGAAATGCAAAAAACTATGGCGGCTGTTACGAAAAACAGAAGACTATTCCGGTCGGCATCCACCCCCTGCATGAACAGAAAAATTCTTGACTTTTCCCTGCGAACAATTTAGGTGACGTTATCTTGAAACGATATTTCAATCCACCTACAAGACAATAGAGGTCCGTATCATGTGGAAAAGAACACATTATTGTGCTGAGGTCAGCAGAGAAGATATCAATACTGAAGTCGTGCTTTACGGATGGGCAAATAAACGCCGCGATCACGGAGGAATTATCTTTGTCGATTTGCGGGATCGGACCGGACTCGTTCAGATCGTGTTTAATCCGGAAGTAAATACCCTGAGCCACCATGACGCCCAGAAGATCCGTTCGGAATTTGTGCTGTGTGCTAAAGGCATAGTCGGACCTCGTCCCGATGATATGGTTAACCCCAGCCTCAGCACCGGCGCGCTTGAGGTCTTTGTGACGGAATTCAAGATTTTAAGCGAAGCCGAGACACCGCCGTTTCCGATCGAAGAGCAGATCGCCGCCAACGAAGAGCTGCGTTTGAAGTACCGTTTTCTGGATCTGCGGCGCCCCAGCATGCAGCAGAATTTGCTGATGCGGCATAAGGCCTATCAAATTGTGCGGAACTATTTATCTGAACGCGGGTATCTTGAGATAGAAACGCCGGTACTGACCAAGAGTACGCCAGAGGGGGCCCGGGACTATCTGGTGCCGAGCCGGGTGAATCCGGGAAGTTTTTATGCGCTGCCTCAGTCTCCGCAACTCTTTAAACAACTCCTGATGATCTCCGGTTTTGACAAGTATTTTCAAATTGTGAAATGTTTCCGTGATGAGGATCTGCGGGCTGACCGTCAGCCGGAGTTTACTCAGATTGATATCGAAAGCTCTTTTCTCGATCGAGATACCCTGCTGTCCGAGATGGAACAGCTGCTGGCGACTCTGTTTAAGACCCTGCGCGGCATTGATGTGCCGACTCCGTTCCCGAGACTCACCTGTCAGGAGTCTTTGGATCGCTACGGGGTCGACAATCCGGACTTGCGTTTCGGCCTGGAGCTTGTTGATGTGTCGGATCTGGCGCTGGAGAGCGATTGTAACGTCTTTCGTGATGTTGTCAGGGGAGGCGGACAGGTCAAGGGGCTGAATGTGGCCAAAGGGGCAAGTGTCTCGCGAAAGGATATCGATCTGCTGACCGAGGTCGTCAAGACCTACGGCGCAAAAGGCTTAGCGTGGTTTAAAGTTACTGAAGACGGCAGCTTACAGTCTTCATTCAGCAAATTTTTCTCTGCCGGGCAGCTGCAACGTCTGAAAAATCGCTTTGAGGCGGAATCTGGTGCGTTGCTCCTTCTGGTTGCAGACACGCCGAAAGTTGTCGCTGCCTCGCTGGGAAATCTGAGAAAGCATCTCGGAAAGCAGTTGGGGCTGATCGATGAAGGTGCGTTTCGTTTTGTGTGGATTGTCGACTTTCCACTGCTGGAGTATGATGACGTCGAAGGGCGTATGCAGGCCGTTCACCATCCGTTCACTGCGCCGCGTGAAGAAGACCTGCCACTGCTTGACAGCGATCCGGAAAAAGTGCGTGCACAAGCCTACGATGTGGTCTTGAACGGTTCTGAGATCGGAGGCGGGAGTCTGAGGATTCATCAACGCGATCTCCAGCAGAAAATGTTTTCTCTGCTGGAGATCAGCCCGGAAGATGCCGAAGCGAAATTTGGCTTTCTGTTGCGGGCGTTATCCTATGGCGTTCCCCCGCATGGAGGATTGGCGTTCGGTTTCGACAGAATTATGATGAGTCTGTGCGATACCGATTCGATGCGCGACATTATTGCTTTTCCGAAGACCCAGAAAGGGGCCTGTTTATTGTCGGAAGCGCCATCACACGTGAGTCTCCAGCAGCTGCAAGAGCTGAAAATTCGTAGTTTTCAAACGAGTAAAGGCTAAATGACGTGTAAGAATTTCGGTAGTCAGTCCACAGTCGACAGCGTTCAAAACGTCAATTCCATGTCCTGGATATTATCCTCTGAATCGTAAGGATACGGTGATCCGGATTTCCTGTTAAATTTTTCTTTTTTTCTGTTGACAAGCAGAGAGGGGGACGATAATATAACTTGTATATCTGTGGTGTTCAGGGAATAATCTTGATGTTTTCTTTTAACCGTAAAATTTTGTAACTCAAATGGCATGGAGGTGTGAACGATGAAAATGAAAAATGGACAGTTTGTAGTCCTCATGTTCGTGGCAGTGCTGATGCTTGTCACGTTTGCCGGATGTGCAAAGCCCCCGACACAGGAAATGAGTGATGCAAAAATGGCCTTTCAGGAAGCGATGGACGCAGAGGCTCAGACGTATGCCTCAGATCAGTATATGAGTGCTGAAAATGCTCTGAATGAAGCCACCGCTTTGATGGAAAAGAAAAAATACAAAGAAGCACGTGAAAAAGCCCTGGAAGCCTTAAAATTTTCCAGGGACGCTAAGGCAGGCGCGACAAGCAATAAAAACGCGATGAATCGAGGCGCAGTGGAAGTATATAACATGGCACTTGAGGCTGTAAATGCCGCAAACCGCGCTGGTGCATATACGTATGCGCGTCCTCAGATGGAAGATGCCAACCACACCTTGATGGAAGCTAAGGCAGCGTATGATGCTGGTGATTTTATGACATCACGTCAATTGTCTGAATTGGCCTTAACAAAAGCGCGCCAGGCAGAGCAGACTGCTAAAGAATTTGAAACTGAAGAACAAAGCACTCAGGGCCGTTTGATCGCTGCCGAAATTGCCGACCCCGGTGCTGTCCCGAGACCATACCCCACGGAACATGTGGTGATTAAGGGTGAAACGCTTTGGTGGATTGCTGAGTACAAGCAGATCTATGACGATCCGTTCCAGTGGCCGATTATTTATAAGGCGAACCGTTCCCAAATTAAAGACCCGGATTTGATTTTTCCAGACCAGCGTTTTGTGATCCCTCGCGAACCCGATTTGACAAACGCGATGCGTAGAGAGGCGATACGATTTGCAAAGTCGAGAGGCGCATGGAATCTGCACGACGGAAAATAAGACTCTCGCTCTTGCGGCGGCGCTGTGATGTAACCTTTTGAAAATCAGGGGCTTACAAGAACAATAGATGACATGATGTTCTTGAAGTCCCTGTTTTTTTAGAGATAGAGGTAGAATCTTCTGCTTCGATTTCGCCTTGCTCCCTGCTCACTTCCTTAATCGAGCAGGGAGCAAGGCGAAACACGAGAGGGTGTGATATTTCTAGTGTGCAGCCCCTGTCAAAAAGTGTTTGTGCTTCCCTCAAAAGGGGATTTTATCCAGAATTTTGTCGGCAGGTATGATGAGAACCTGAAATTTCTGGAAGAAACGTTTAATGTGACCTTTAGCTCGCGGGGAAACGAATTCACGGTGACCGGCCACGAGGAGAAGGTGTCGCTGGTGGAGCGAATTGCCGGGGAACTCGCCACGCTTTCCATCAAAGGCTATGCGATCGGTCAGAAAGATGTCGAGGCTGCTGTTCGGATTCTCTCGCAAGATAGCACTGCACGTTTGACGGATGTGTATCTCCACTCGATTCAGGTCTCGACTCGCAGGCCGAGTGTCAGCCCGAAAAGTCTGGTGCAGCAGCATTATATTGAGGCTATGCAGAAATACGATCTGGTGTTCGGTATCGGACCGGCAGGCACCGGAAAAACCTATCTGGCCATGGCCATGGCGATTTCATCCTTGCAGCAAAAACGCTGCAGTCGGATTATCCTGACGCGCCCTGCGGTCGAAGCTGGTGAAAAGCTGGGATTTTTACCAGGTGATATGTATGAAAAGGTCAACCCCTATCTGCGGCCCTTGTACGATGCGCTCTACGATATGCTCGACATCGACAGGGTGCAGAAAATGATCGAACGCGGGCTGATTGAAATCGCTCCGATTGCTTTTATGCGCGGACGCACGTTGAACGATTCTTTTGTGATTCTGGATGAAGCGCAAAATACGAGCTCAGAGCAGATGAAGATGTTTCTGACCCGTCTGGGCTACGATTCGAAAGCGGTTGTCACCGGCGACATCACGCAGATCGATCTGCCCTCCGACAAAACGTCCGGGTTACAGGAGGTCCAGCGGATTTTACGGGAGCTGCGCGGGGTGTCTTTTACCTATTTTTCGAAGACCGATGTGGTGCGTCACAAACTGGTTCAGGACATTATTGATGCGTACGACAAAGAAGATGCCAGAAAACAGAAGTTACAGAAATCGGAAAGGACGTGAAATTAGCGTATGGAGGTCTTGATTCGTGATGCTCAGGAGAAGAGCACGCTCGATCTGCATTTTGTGCAACAGGTATCGCTTGACATCTTGCGCGAAATGCAATGCGACGATCGCTGTGAGTTGAGCATCGTCTTTGTGGACGATGCTGAAATCCATCGTCTCAACCTTCAGTATCGTGGCCTTGACCGTCCGACCGATGTGCTCTCTTTTGCTTTACAAGAGGCTGAATTCCCGGACATTCAGACAAGCGCCGCCCACGTTCCGTTTCCGCGGCTTCTCGGAGATGTCATCATTTCCACTGAGACAACGCAACAACATGCGGAAGAACGCGGTCACAGCTTCGAGCGCGAATTACTGATGCTGTTAATCCATGGAATCCTGCATGTGCTCGGTTACGATCATAGCAACGATCCGGATGCTGAGAAGATGGAAGCCCTGGAGCGTCGGCTGTATGAACAATTTATCCGAGCTTATCGCATGTCATCGTTCCCCTGTCCATACTAACTTTTTTATATGGCATGCTGGGTTTCAGGCTGCATGCTGTATGATACTGCCCGCGTAACGCGATTATATTTCGTCCTTATGGAGTATCCGTACTTGATTGTCTGCATCATTACAGTTGCTCTGCTCGTCCTGATGACCTGGCGGACTCGCAAGAGTTCATCTCCCCTTTCTCAACGAGCTTCTGCCGAAAACGCGCTCGATTCAGGAGAACAGCCACATGGAAGCACCAATCAGGAAGAGCAGGAGCTGCTTCAAAATATCAGAGACTTTCAGGACAGCATCGTCCGTGAAGTCATGATTCCCCGGATTGATATCGTTGCTGTCGAAGAATCCACCACACTGTATGAATTCCGCCGCCTTGCCGTTGAAAAAGGTCACTCCCGCATACCGGCTTATCGCGGCACGGTCGATCAGATTGTCGGCATCGCGTATGTGAAAGACATGCTGCGCTACTGGGATTCCAACGAGAATGAAGAACATGTCACTGTCGGCAGCTTCATGCGCCCCCCGTATTTTGTTCCCGAGACTAAAAACATCGGTGCCTTGCTGCACGAATTCCAGACCAAGAAAGTGCATATTGCCGTCGCTATAGATGAGTATGGCGGCACGGCCGGCATTGTAACAATCGAGGACCTCCTTGAAGTCGTGTTCGGTGATATTGTGGACGAACATGATGAAGATGAAGAAGAATTAATTCGGAAGCTTGACGAACACAGCTTTGAAGTCAGCGCAAAAGTCGATCTTGACGATCTCGAAGAGCTTGTCGGCGATCTCGGTATGGAGCAGCAAGACTTTGATACGGTCGGCGGACTCTTGTTTTCTCTGTTGGGCGATGTCCCTGAAGAGCAGGAAAGCGTGAACTTTCAGCATCTGAAATTCACCATTCTTAAAGCCGACCGCCATCGTATCCTGCAAGTCAAAGTCGAGCGGCTTCCTGAGACGGCGAATGCTCAGTAGATTGCAGCTCATCTGAGGGCATGTGATCATGAGCATAGCACAAGATGTGAACGTTCGCTGTTCTGGTCTCAGGACGGCTTGAATCTCTTTGATTTTCGCTGAAATGTACAGGCAATCTTGCCTGAGAAAAGATTTTTTTCTTGACGATGCCTTAAAAGTAGTATATCCTTCATCATAAGTCGTTTGAAGAAGGGCGTGTTTCGCTCTGTAATGCCGTAAGACTTTATACGCCGGAGGATTATCGATGCCTGCAGCGGATGTACGTCAGCAAAGCTTCGCAGGCTCTGTGTTGAGCCTTTTCATCCAGCCCTTTAGAATTGTCTGGAAGCTTATGAAATGGATAATTTTTCTGATATTGCATATTCTCCTCATCCCTCTCAGGTTTCTGCAATGGCTGTATCACCATCTCAGGATCTATACTGACACTATCTGTCACTCCTTTAAGTGCTTATCAGGCCTCTTCGGTCTTATATGTTTTGGCGTAATCGGTGTGTTGGCGGTCTTAAGCGTTCTTCATATCGGCCCGTTGATCGTTTTAGAACGACTGTGGGGAGGCGTCGATCTCAGAAATACATTGACAGTCATGGGCAAAACATTAGCAGTCGCAGGAGGAGGGTTGATTGGGCTGACAGTCGGTGGGTTTTTACTGTCATTTCTTGTTGTATTCGTGCTTATCACAGTGTATTCAGCCCTGAAAATATTTCTCGAAGTGCTTAACGAATTAACAAATGAGCGTAAAAAATTGATCGCCATGTTTGTGGTGGCTGTCGTTATTTTTGTTGTGCTGTACTTGAGTTTACAGGGAAGGCTCCTGTGATAACAGAATCGTAGTCGTCCGACTCGTAGGAATCAAATATGAACGAATCTCATGGTTTGGGCATACTGGCGCGGGTGATTTTCGTGATCCTCATTCTTTCTTGCGTTGCGATGAGCGTATTTCTGCTCTTTGAATATGAACGCTGCCTGTCAAACCCAGATGCTTGCAACAGCGTTGTGATTTCGCAAGACGTTGACGACGGAAGCAGGCCGAGCATCCGCGTGAGCTTGAACGGAAATATAGTGAAAAGCAAGATCATTCGGCTCTTGAAGCCGGAGCTGAATGACTAAGAAAGATATTGTGAGCTGTTTGGCTGAAGTCGCGATCTGGAGAGCGTTTCCATAACTACACTACGGCAAGAGGAAAGAAGGAAATATGATCTCAGTCCAACGTTTGATGATGTATCTTACGCCAATCTGGCTGCTGAATATCATGTGCAGAGTGTGGCCCAAAATGGTCATCGGTTTGCTCTGCCACTGGCTGAATGAAAAAAATCCCAACCTTGAGTACAGGAGACTGGCTAAACGACAGGGGAACTTTCTTCCTGTTGCTAAAAAATTTTCCAAGCTCTCTGATTTAAGTATTATATATCTTCTGAAGCAAGATGAAAGTTTATGGAAACTGTATATCCCCGGGCTTGGAAAGATGATATCTCTTGGAGCTCTCCGCTATATATTCCTGGAAATCATCTTTGAGCTCGGAGGAAAGGAAGGACGAGACAAAGTAAAAAGCATTATCGGAACGTGTCGGGCGACACTGGGAGGGAAGATCCTGGACGGCATGTTCAGTCATTTCAAAATAGAAACCGTTCTTGACTTATTTGAAGCACTGCCTCCGGCAGAGGTCAGGTCGCTCTTGTCGTCTGGGCAGGAAAATGTTGTTGCGTTATGGCTGACTCACTGGGATTTAAGAATGAACGAACTGGGGAGGGCGCCTAAATCGCCATATTGGATTACGCAGTTTTCCGGAGAACGGGCCTATAAAATAGAAGAATTAATGAGGGGCTTAGATTTCAGAACGTCATTCAGAGGAGCGATAGAGGACTTATAAAGGAACATTTCAGCCGGATACGGGAATTGTAACTCTCCTCTCCCTCATCCAGAAGTCATACTTAGAGGGACAAACTTATGGCAGAAAAGGCGTATAGCAGACAGGAAATTTCTGATTTTATCTATGATGGGCAATCGTTTGAGAGAGCTGACCTGAGAGGGGCTGATTTATTCAAAATGGATTTGAGTGGCCAAAATTTTCAGGACGCTGATTTGAGTGAGGCCGATTTACGCGGAGCCATACTTGAGGGCGTGAATTTACGCGGCGCGAGTTTGCGCTGCGCGAATTTGAGACAAACAAATCTGAGACAGGCTGATTTGACTGATGCTCAGCTTGAAAGAGCGAGCCTGCAGCGAGCGGATTTGACTGATGCCTGTTTAAAAAATGCTGTCCTTCGGTATGCCATTATGAAGAATGTGAATATAAGCGATACGGATTTCAGCGGGGCGGACCTCCGTGATGCAAACCTTAACGGAGCGATTGGGGCCTTGACAGCGAATTTCCATGATGCCAGAATGGAAGACGCTCATGTGAGATACACTGAGCTTGATGTGCTTGAAATGGCTTCTTCTAACGTAAAAGGCGGTAGCAAGCATCCGGATCGGGGCTGGAGAGCGTATGTCTTTAAAAATGTGAAGACTTCTTGGGTGGAGTTTGCCCGTGAATGGCTTGATTGGATGGTTATCCCGTTTCGTATAGTCAAAAAACTTCTTGTCGGACTTTTTCGCGTAATAACAGTACCACTCCGTTTCTTTCGTTCATAGTTGAGCACCACGCTTCCTGAAAACTCTGAAGAAAAGCCGCAAAGAGGCGATTCGAGATTCATCTTTGCTATATCCAGATAAAAATCCTTATATCGTGAAGAAGAAAGCGGGGTCCTGAAAAATCTTTCAGGCATTGCTCTTGTCAATCATGTACACGCTGGCAAGCAGAGATGGCGTGAATTTCATCATATTTTGTAGAAAAATGTTGACGTGAAAAATAGGATATATTTTACATGAATCTGTTATGAGTTCTGCTGATGTGATTTTTCCACTTATGAGGCGTAAAGCTGGAGAGGAAGATGTATGTTTGGAAGCGTACAAGCAAAATTAACTGTATTATTCCTGTTTTTCTCGTTGGTTCCTCTTGCTGTGTTGTATGTCGTGCTGGGTTTTCCGGAAATTACCGGAGCCGTTTTGTCCACTGTGCTGATCTCTTTGGCCGTCTCGTTGATTCTGGCGCTGATACTGGCGGGCCGATTTGCAGTCCCAATCGCTTTAGCGGTCGATATGATCTGGAAAGTGGCGTGTGGAGAATTGAGTCATGCGCCTTCACACAGACTCTCCAGCGATGAACGCGGTCATTTGTTTCTCGCCTGCGGCGAGTTAAGGAAGTATCTAAAAGGCATCAAAGGGTTTATCCAGGATCTCGCCCAGGGAAATTTCAGCCGCGAATTTCAGGCCCGCTCCGATTCTGATGAATTGGGACAGGCCTGCAGGGACTTGGCGCAGTACACCAGACATCTCTCCGGCTTGGCACAAAATCTTGCAGAAGGTAGTCTGCAATCGACAAGCATTGTTCCCGTATCTGATCGTGATGAATTCGGCATTGCATTGCAACGTGCATCTTCCGGTGGTTTGTATGAAGTGGTGACACGTTTTCAGGAGACTGTCAGGAATATACTCGCAACCAGTCAGGATGTCGTCACCCGATCAGGCGCTGAAATTCAGAGTATCGAACGATTGCTGATCTCAGCCGAAGGGACTTCGTCATCAATGGCGGAAATGCAGGCCAGTATTGAAGAAATCGGGATGAATATTGAAGCATTGGCTGCCTCGATCGAAGCGACTTCCACCTCGATTAACGAAATGGGTTCTTCGATCAGTCAGATTACCAGAAATTCCGAAAAGCTGTCGGAGTTTGTCAAAACAACATCCGGAATTATTGCTCAGGCCGTCAGTGGGATGGAAAAGGTGTCGGAGAATGCTGAGAATTCTAAAATCCTGTCCAGTGATACCATGCGGGACGCCTCGAAAGGACAGGAAGCGATGAAAAGCATGAGCGAAAGCGTGGAAATGATTAGTGAGACCGTAGAATCGGCTTCCGTAGTCGTCCGAAAGATGGAAGCCCGTTCCGACGAGATTGGTTCTGTACTGGATGTTATCGATGAGATCGCCGATCAGACTTCGCTGCTGGCTTTGAACGCCTCAATTATTGCAGCCCAGGCTGGCGAACATGGCCGTGGTTTTGCGGTGGTCGCTGATGAAATTAAGGAACTGGCGACCCGTGTGTCGGAGTCGACGAAAGAAATTTCACGTATTGTGAAAACCGTCCAGAAAGATTCCGCCCAAGCCGTAGAAGCGATGGATAAAGGCAATGCCCAGGTAAAGGAAGGTTTGAAACTCGCTCGTTTTGCCGGAGATGCCCTGGAAAAGATTATCCTGGGCGCACAGTGGTCGGCTAATGTGGCAAATGAAATTGCTGATGCCATCCAGGAACAAACTGCCATGAGTCAAAGCATCGAGAATTCGATTCAGGATGTGGTGAATGTTGCGACTGAAAATACACGAGCAAGCAAAGAGCAGGAAGTCGGTGCTTCCAGAGTAATGGAGGCGGTCGCTAAAATGACGGACCTGGCGGATCAGGTCCATCGGACGACAATCGAACAGACAAAAGGTACGGACGAAGTGATTAGCGCAACTGAAAACATGTCTTCTTTGGTACGGAACAGTGTAAAAAATACACAGCAACTCATGGATGCCGCCCAGAATCTCTTCCACCAGGCAGAAGTCCTGAGTGAGGTACTCGAAAGCAGATAAGCCCCCTTCAGCGCAGCCATACATCTCCTGTTGTTCCTGCAGCCGCCTTTGGTGTGGCTGCTTTTTGTTCCCAAGACATCAACAATTTAAAGGCAGCAAGACTGGCCGGCTTGTGTTGCTGCTGAAACAGTTTGGCTCGCTGTAATCGGCTGCCAGGATTGCTTCTCCTGCTTGCTGAATGTGTTTGACAAGATTGTTATTGCTCGCGTCTTCCAGCCTGTGAGGGCTTGGTGATGATCCCACTCTTTAACAGTTGAGCGAAATCCGGTGAAGCTCCGATGGGGTTCTCGGAGAGAATGCTTTCCGATGACCTTGTTGATCATCAGATCTCCTCTCCATAATGTCTCAAAATTTTTACGATGCTAGTCTCACAGTCATCTGGATAAATAGCAGGAAGAGATGGGCTTCAGGGGAAGATAAAGTTCAGAGAAAAGACGTATAAAAACAGAATATAATTTATAATTTTAAAAGGACTTTTATAGAAAAATTTTTTAAAAAATGTGTAAGATGAACAAGTCAGGTCCTCTCACGCTGAGGATTTTACTGACAAACTTGAACTGTTGAGTTCAAGGTGCAATGAAGGAAGTTTGTTGAGGAGGGAAATGAGCTGCGGAGGCGCGCTGGAGGGCCTGAATGCTCCCTGTAAGGCCAAACTCAAGAAAAAATTTCATCTGAAAATTTCTGTTCTCATGGCGAAAATAAGTAATTTCTATCTTATTGTTTATAAATGGTTTATCAGATACGATCTCCCGAAACGCCCATTATACAGGGATACGTCCTTTAAAAAAATCAAGACTTGCCGTAATTTTCTGTTGACGTTAGGAGGGGCTTTTGCTATGTTACATTGACCATATCCAGATTAAAGCAAACCGTAGTTCTTTCGGCGGGAATTTTTTTTGAACCGGGACATGATTTTAGCGTTGTCCCAGCATTTTCAGGCACACCTCAAGTGGGTTGTGTTTTTAGGGTCACTAACATTTAACAGCATGAGGAGGAATTTGGATTATGAATAAGGATTCTTTAATTGGAGCAATGGCAGAAAAATCAGGGTTAACCAGAAAAGATTGTGAGAATGCTTTAAATGCGTTTGTGGATAGCGTGAGTGATGCGTTGACCAAAAAAGAAAAAGTGACCTTGATCGGTTTCGGTACATTCTCTGTTGTTACCAGGGCTGCCCGTACGGGACGCAATCCCAGTACCGGAGCACCGATGGATATTCCCGCAAAGGATGTCCCAAAATTCAGTCCCGGCACAAGCCTGAAAGAAAAAATCGCCGGCTGATGCCGGGGTGGGCCTTGATCAAAATTTATCCAGTGCCTCATGAGACGCCCACGATGATCGTGAGGTGCCAGAGTGACGTTGTCATACTCATACCATACAGAAAGGAAGGAAAAAGCTGCAAAGTGATTTTTTTCTCTCTGGGAGATGTGAAGAGAGAAGAGTTGAAGTGTGAAAGGGAAAAATAACGGTAAAGAAAATTACTTTGCAGCTTTCGTATATCTGTGGAACAGCAGCTCGAAGGTTCGATAAAGGGAATGATGCAATTTATTGCCGAAGCACTGGTTGATGAGCCGGCGAGTGTTATGGTTGTTGAAATTCAAGGTGGTCAGAGTACGATTGTTGAGCTGAGCGTTGCTGAACAGGATCGTGGGAAGATCATCGGTCGTCAAGGCAGAACTGCAGATGCTATGCGAACACTGCTCAAAGCCGTTGGCAGAAAGGCTGGAAAAACGTATATTTTAGAAATTATTGACTGAGCCTCTCTCTCCTGCCCTTATCTGTTGCATTTTACCCCAAGTCTTTATTTCATAGCACTTGCCCTCCTAAAGAGCAAGTCATCGGAACGAATTGACTCTCAGGTCAGCTCGTTATGGTTTTTTTAATCCCCGCCAAATGCCGATTCCTCCCATGGCCACAGAAGGAATGCCGATTGTGAGGACAGCTCTGAGGTCTTCTACATATTGCCGGGTGTTGAGAAGGAGCTGCTGCACGATGTGCTGAAACTGTCCCCAGTCGACCGTAACGACACCGTAATGACTCAAAAGAATTATGCCACAGTAAAGTCCTCCTACGATAAATTTGGCTGTTCTGGTAAGCAGACGGAGAAAATAGCCGATGCAGAAGCCTATGAAAAAGCTCAGCCCCCCTTCAGTAAGATAAGGGGCCAGCATTATAAGAAGATGAGGCTGGCGCGCATTCGTTCTGTCTGAGGGCAGAAGCGCACGCGATGTGGCACTGTGCCGCTCTTCAGAGAAATTGCCGGATGAAAAGCCGCTATGGGGTGTCGGTGATGAATCTGTTTTTGACGCAGAGATGTACCCATAGCCTCGAATGCCAAGACCGACACAAAACAGCAACAGGACGAGCAGGAGCAGCCAGCGGTCTTTTCTTCGTGAGCGCGCTTGATGTTTTTCAGTCATAGTATGTCGTAGAGATATATCTTGCGTTATCAAAAAGAATCGAAAAAGCCCTCTCTTCAAAAGACGAGTATGATGCGCTTCTTCTTCTGTCAAGAACTTATTTTTTGATTGACATTCCGCAACATCTTGTGTATTCTATACAAAAAGAAGCTTAACTGTGCCTGAAAGAATCTCCTGCCTTTCAGGCCCATGCTAACAGGAGTAAAGGAGAACAAACGTTATGAAACCGCAAATTTTCCGGCAGCTGCTCTGCCTGATCGTCTCTGCTTTGGGGCTTATGACATGCCAACAAACGTTTGCATCACAAAGATTTTACGTAAATAATACGCGAGTGAATTTACGTTCGAGTCCGACAGCCTCCAGAGAGAACATTCTGGGAACTCTTGAGAGAGACACAGAGCTTGAGATGCTGTCGAAGCAAGGCAGATGGCTGCGGGTTCGCTCGATTGACGGACGCGAAGGCTGGGTCTCTGAATGGGTGTTGGCCTCAAAGGACGACTTCAGCGACGCAAAGCACGACATCCCTCAGCCTAAGTTTGACAAGCCGCGAACTGACGTACTCTCCCCTGAGAAGGTCTCGCGCACAGGCCCTGTGAGAACCGGAAGTTCACAGGACATGATTTTCATCCCTGGGGGCACGACGATCGTTGGGAGCACTGAGAATGAGATTCAGGCTCTGGTGAGACAGGAAGGGATCTCCGAAGACATGCTGCGTGATGAGCGCCCCCAAAAAAATATTGTGTATCAAGGGTTCTACATCGACCGCTATGAAGTGACGAACGCGGAGTATAAACACTTTGTTGATGCTGCCCGCTACCAGCCGCCATTGAATTGGGAAGGAGACAACTATCCCACAGGTACGGGAACGCTGCCGGTGACGTTCATCTCCTGGGATGACGCTCATGCATACGCTGAATGGGCCGGAAAACGTCTCCCGACCTCTGAAGAATGGGAAATCGCATCAAGGGGACCGGACGCGTTCGTCTATCCTTGGGGAGAATCCTCCACTGGACGAAATCTCAATATTAATCGTCGCCAAAATGGGCCGGCAGAAGTTGGAAGCTATGCGAATGACCTGAGCGCTTACGGCGTTAATGATATGGGAGGCAATGTGATGGAATGGACCGCAAGCCACTATGCAGGCTCCGAAAATTTCTTTATACTCAAAGGAAGTTCATGGGTCGGGAAGCTCTTTGAGGCTCGAGGGGCCAATAAAACACCGGGCGAAGCAATATATCAGTTGAGTCATATCGGCTTTCGTTGCGCAAAAGATGCTGAATAAGGAAGATTTTGCTGTGTATGGAGTCCACTTGAAAAGCGGACTCGTATGTAAGCTGAGAGCTAGCGGAATAATTTGCTGATTGAGTCAGCGTTATGAATTCGCATAATTGCATCACCCAGCAAGGGAGCCACTGACAAGACGTGAAATTTATCGTATTGCGAGCGCTTAGCCTGCAAGGGGATGGAGTCTGTCACGACCAGTTCTTCGAGCTCTGTTTGCCGTAAGCGTTCTATGGCATGTCCGCTTAGGACCGGATGGACGGCAGCGGCGGAGATGTTGTTGACCCCATGTTTTTTCAGGAAGTGTATCGCTTCAACCAGCGTGCCGCCTGAAGCAACTTCATCGTCGATAATAAGAGCATCTTTCCCTTCGACATCTCCAATAAGATGTACGGCTTTTGCTTTTTCGTCGTCATCGTCCCGACGTTTATCAATAATGGCAATCGGGAGATTGAGACGATTTGCGTAACGGCCGATGCTTTTTGATTCCCCAACATCGCCGGCCACCAAGACGGTATTGCTGATATCTTTTCCGCGAAAATAATCACAAATTAAAGGCGCAGCAATCAATTGATCGATCGGCATGTGAAAGAAGCCCTGAATTTGGGGTGAGTGAAGATCCATCGTCAGTACCCGATCGGCACCGGCTGTCTGGAGTAGATCGGCAATGAGGCGGGCGGTAATCGAAATCCTCGGCTTATCCTTTTTGTCGGACCGAACATAGGGGAAGTAAGGAATAACGGCCGTGATACGTTCTGCTGATGCGTAACGGAGCGCATCGATCATGATCATCAATTCCATGACGCCTTCATTGACCGGAGGGCAAGAGGTCTGAACAACAAACACATCAGCGCCACGTACATTTTCCATCAGACGCACCATGATGTTTTCATTACTGAAACGAATAATTTCCGCATTACCCAGAGGAATTTCATTATATTCACAGATTGCACGGGCTAAGTCCGGGTGAGAACTCCCGGAAAAAACCTTTAATTCGCCTCTCATGAGACCACCTCTCCCAGATGAACATTAATATTTTCATCACGCATCCTCTACGTCCAAACGTATGAATTGAACGTAAAAAATTCTGTCAAACAAAAACTGTGAGATTTTTTTATTTTTGGAAGAAGAATTTCTTCAGGGCACACGCTTACGCAGACGCAACTCCCATTTTACATTTGACAACTTCTTTGTCTGATGATATACTGACTTGAATTATTTTGCGAACAGATTTACTTTTTAGATAAACCAGTTGTCGAGACTATTAGAAGATTGACAAACGTGCTGGAGAGCCCCTCGAAATTTTCCTTTGGGGGGACGGGCAGAACAGTGTTGCTCATCTTCTTACAGCAACGAATCTTGACGTGTACGCTATAGAAAGCGCTATGACGAAAACACTGCTTCCGATCGTGTGTGTAAGTGTCTTGCTGATCTGCTGCGGTGGAGTTCTTTTTTACATGCACGCTTCTCCACGATTTGAAATTTCACGTCTTGGGATCCACGGGCTTTCCCGCTTGACGCCTGAAACGATTGTCAAGCATCTGGACATTCAAGCTCATACCAATATCTTTCAGGTTCGTCTCAATGAGATTCAGCGTAAACTGGAAGAAATGACGTGGGTCAAAGAGGCCCGCGTGTTTCGGAGTTTTCCCCGGAAACTCAGTATTCGTTTGACTGAGCGCGTCCCGTTTGCGCTTGTGAAACTCGGGGAATTATATCTTGTCGATCGAGACGGAGTGATTCTGGGCTCTCTGGCTTCGGGGAGTGAAATTCGCCTGCCGATTGTCACTGGATCGTTTATACAGAACGTCGATCAAGACACGGAGAACACAACGTTGAAAGAGGTCTTGCAGGCCCTGGCGGCTCTCATGCAATCGTCGTATGCGTTTTCACATCCCATCCGAAAGATGCGTATTGACGGTCTCGAAAATGTGACCCTGATTCATGACGGTGAGTTCCCGGATATTTATCTGTCACTGCAAAATTATGCTGAGAGTTTTCAACGTTTGGAACGAATTTATCCAAAGCTCAAACCCGAAACGCTGACGGCGATCGATCTGCGTTTTGACAAAAGGGTGATTCTAACGCCTAAAATTACGTGATGATGTAGAATAAATCAATGATGTGTTCGTTTTTTATTTGACAAGATTACTTTATCGATTTCGGATTATGAAAGGCCCGGTTGCAGTTCTGGACAAGGTGGAATCATAAAGAAGTTGCGAAAGGTGGTGGGGACGCGTGGCTGTGAAAGAAGGGAGTATCATTGCGGGGCTGGACATCGGAACGACCAAAATTTGCGCAATTGTCGGTGAAGTGGACGACGATCGGCGAATTGATATTATCGGTATTGGAAGTGCGCCCTCACGGGGTTTACGCAAGGGTGTTGTCGTCAATATCGAAGGCACGGTAAAATCCATCGAAAAAGCCGTTAAAGAGGCCGAACTTATGGCGGGAGTTGACTTAAACACCGTCTTTGTTGGCATTGCCGGCAGCCATATTAAGGGCATTAACAACCGTGGAGTCGTCGCAGTCTCCAGACCAAACAAGGAAATTACGGCAGACGATGTCAATCGCGCCATTGATGCTGCTCGCGCAGTCGCGATTCCGGTAGACCGGGAAGTGCTTCATATTCTGCCGCAGGAATATATTATCGACGAGCAGGACGGAATCATTGAACCATTGGGGATGTCTGGTGTTCGTCTCGAAGTCGAGGTGCATATTATTACAGCTGCGGTGACCTCGGCACAAAATCTTGTTAAAAGCGTCAATCGGGCAGGTTTGGAAATCGAAGATATTGTGCTTGAACAATTTGCGTCGAGCAGAGCGGCTTTGACGGATCAGGAAAAAGAGATCGGAGCGGTCTTAATCGATATTGGAGGCGGCACGACTGATGTGATCGCTTTTGTCAACGGAAAAGTTCGGCATACTTCCGTTCTGGGACTGGGGGGAAACCATGTCACAAATGATATTGCCGTAGGATTACGAACGCCAACTGGTGAAGCCGAGCGGATCAAGTGCCGTTATGGCTGTGCGTGCTCAGAACTTGTTGAAGAAGATGAAACGATCGAGGTCCCGAGTGTTGGCGGGCGAAAGCCGCGGGTACTGTCGCGGCAGGTACTCAGTGAAATTATCGAACCAAGAATGGAAGAAATTTTTACGCTGGTCAAGAGCGATTTGAAACAAGCCGGCTTTGATGAAACCTTATTGGCGGCAGGTATGGTCGTCACCGGAGGTGCGTCTATTATGAAAGGAGTGCCTGAATTGGCTGAGCGCATCTTCGACCTCCCGGTGCGTCGGGGGATGCCGACAAATATCGGTGGCCTGGTCGATGTTGTCAATAGTCCGATTTATTCGACAGGAGTTGGATTGGTCCAGTACGGCATTGACTTCGACTCGTTCAGTAAATTTCAAAAATCACACTCAGAGCATATGTTTTCAAAAATATTAGCTCGGATGAAGCAGTGGTTTAAAGAATTCTTTTAATAAGAAAACGTATACAGCGTGTCAAGCAACAAGGGTTCAGGAGCATGGGAAAAAGGGGGGTGTGTGTCCTGTTATACTTGTGTCTTTTGACGAAGGGGAAGCATTATGGCAGAATTTGTTGATGATAGCGCAACAAAGGCAAGACTGAAGGTGATCGGGGTCGGCGGCGGAGGTGGGAACGCGATCAATCGTATGATTGAAACCGGTTTGGACGGTGTCACATTTTTGACAGCCAATACCGATATTCAAGCCTTGAAACAAAATGAGGCCGCCCTGAAATACCAACTTGGCGGGAAACTGACAAAAGGCCTTGGCGCAGGGTCTGATCCGGAAATCGGAAGAAAAGCCGCATTGGAAGATGAAGATATGATTGCGGAAATGGTTCAGGACTCGGAAATGGTCTTTATCACCGCAGGGATGGGAGGCGGAACCGGGACCGGGGCTGCTCCGGTTATTGCCGAAAAGGCGAAAGAGATGGGGGCCTTAACCGTAGCTGTTGTCACGAAACCTTTTATGTTCGAAGGGAGTTTTCGCTCTCGTCAAGCCGAGATGGGGCTGGCTGAGTTGAACGATGTCGTTGATACGCTGATTACGATTCCTAATCAGCGGCTGCTGAGTATGGTCGGCAAGCAAACCTCGATGCTGGAAGCGTTTACACTGGCCGATGAAGTTTTGACGCAAGCAGTTCAAGGTATTTCTGATTTGATCATGATTCCTGGGCTCATCAATCTGGATTTCGCCGATGTCAAAACCATCATGGCAGATATGGGCGTGGCTTTAATGGGATCGGCCATAGCGACAGGTGATCAACGTGCGATTGATGCGGCGAATAAAGCGATTTCCAGCCCTCTGCTGGATGATATTTCTATTGATGGCGCACGCGGCGTCCTGATTAATATCACAGGCGCAAAAGACCTCGGTCTGCATGAAATCAGCGAAGCATCATCGATTATTCAGGAGGCCGCCCATCCCGACGCGAATATTATCTTCGGCGCGGTGATTGATGAAAACATGACTGACGAATTACGTATCACCGTCATTGCAACAGGTTTTGACACAAAAGCGAAAATCGACAAAGAGCGAATGGAGCGCCAGTTGGATGTTGGCCGTGCTCCGGCGGCAGCCTATCAACGCAAAGTGTTCGAACGTCCATCACAAACATCGCGCGTATCGCCGTTTAAAAAGATCGTCGAGCCGATCAGCGGCCGGGATTTTGTGATTGAAAACGATTTGGACGTGCCGACATTTATCCGGAAAAAGGTCGATTAAGCTCCAGTGGATTACCGCATACGCCGGAATGCCGAAAAAAAGCTTCAGGGCGAAATCGGAACGATTTACAAGGGACGCAGCAGCGAAGATATTTCAATCGCCCTGGCGTATCCGAACAGCTACTATGTCGGGATGTCTAATCTCGGACTGCACGCGATTTACGGATTTTTAAACGACCAGGCCGGGGTCGTGTGCGAGCGTGTATTTTTGCCGGACCAGGAGCTTCTCGACATCTATGAGAAAACGGGCACGTGTTTATGCTCACTTGAGTCGCAAATCCCGCTTCCCGACTTCGACATTCTGGCCTTTTCGGTTTCGTTTGAGAATGACTATCTGAATATTCTGACGCTCTTGAAGCTGGGCAGAATTCCTCTCACTGCGGAAAAGCGCGATGAGTGTTTTCCGCTTGTCGTCGCTGGAGGTGCGGCGAGCGCGATTAATCCTGAGCCTCTGGCAATGTTTGTCGATGTGTTCGTGCTCGGTGACGGTGAGCCGGTGCTCGAAGAGTTGTTAAGGCTGTATCGCCGAGATGCCGAGAGCTGTTCGAGGCCGCAATTTCTGGAACGCCTTGCCGCACTTGTCGGTGTTTACGTTCCAGCGCTCTATGAAATGAAACCTTGCCGCAGCAGACAGAGCGGCCGGATGTCTCCTCTGTCAGATAAGGTGCCGGCAGTCATCGCAAAATGCTCGGTTGAGTCGCTTGAACAGCACCCGGCGTATTCAAGAATCCTGACAGAACAGACAGAATTCGGGAATCTGTTTCTTCTGCAAATTAACCGGGGATGTTCCTATAAATGCCGATTCTGCCATACTGGCTATACACAAAGCCCCCTTCGCCATCTTCCCCTTGATGCTGCCCTGAAGTTCGTCCGCCGGGGATTGCGCTATCGCAAAAGAATCGGTCTTGTTGGCGCGGCGATCGCCGATTATCCGCATCTTGAAGAACTGTGTGCTGCCATCACAGCGCAGGGAGGAACTCTCTCGCTGTCTTCATTACGTCTCAGTGCCCTGTCGCAAAAGCCTTATCTCCTGGAAGCGCTGGTGGCAGCAGGTCAGAAAACCCTTACAATGGCCCCCGAGTCCGGAACTGAGCGCTTGCGCCGTCTTCTTCGAAAATCTCTTTCAGATAAAGATTTCTACGATACTGTTGCAGATGTGTTGGCTGCCCAAATCCCGAATTTGAAACTCTACTTTCTCATCGGACTTCCTGGAGAGACACTGGAGGATGTGGACGCGATCGTCGCTATGTGTACACGCTGCCATGAACTGATGGTGCAGGCTGCGAGAGCCAGAGGCACTATCGGAAAGCTGATTGTGAGCGTGAATCCCTTTGTTCCAAAGCCATTTACGCCATTACAGTGGTGTGCGATGGATGCGGAAGCAGTCCTCAAACGCAAACTGCAACTGCTTAAACGCAAGTTGAAACGTACAGGCAATGTTGAGCTGATCCATGAAGCGCCGCGCTGGGCGCTCTGGCAGGGTATTCTTGCCAGAGGTGATCGCAGGATCGGCGGCGTGCTCCTGAAAGCTTCCGAGTTTCAGGGAAACTGGAAAAAGGCGTTTCGCGCACTTGAAATGTCTCCGGATTTTTACGTCCACCGAACGCGTCCCCTGGATGAATGCTTGCCTTGGGAGCACTTGCAGGTCGGAAGATCGCAGCAACGCCTGGCTAATGAATATCATGCTCTTTTTTCTGTGGAGGCTGATTTATGAAAAAACGTTCTTCGTATTCCAGACCGTTCTTATGCCTGGGAATCATGTTGTCTGCCGTGATGATATACGATGTGCCGTGCAGTCCGGCATCTGGCGCCTGGTCATCATCTGCTGCAATCGTGCCGTATGAACCGCAGTTTGCCCGTCAGCCTCATCGGCAGCAGCACTTGGAAAGATACAACAAGGCGCTTCGTGACAGCCGGACTGTCCTGCGACCGATTGGCCCTGCGACCTCATTTGAGTCCCACAAGTCATCGTCAGATCCGTATCTTCTGCGATTCCACTGTCTCGAACAGAGAAGATGCTGTCACGGAAACAGTCTTGAACACGATATTCAGCGGAATATCCGCATACTCCAACAACAAGGACAGCACTTTTGTGAGTGTCTGCTTCGGGCCGACAAATTTTTTCCACAAGTGACGTCGATCCTTGCTGATGAAGGTGTCCCCGAAGTGCTGGCCTATGTGGCTCTGCTTGAAAGCGGTTTTCAACCTGAGGCGATATCCGCTTCCGGCAGGGCAGGTTTATGGCAATTATCTTCTTCGATCGCCAGGCGATATGGTCTTTGCGTCACGCGTACTGATGATGAACGGCTCTGTGTCGACGTATCGACCCGCGCATTTGCTCGGTATATGGCGCAGCTGTACCGGCAGTATGGACATTGGGGGCAGGCGATTGCCGCACTTTCACCCAGACAAGATTATCTCGCTCGATTTTTGGCTGCGGTACGAATTGCGAACGCCCCCAGAGACTACGGTTTTTGTCTCGATCTCCATCATATGAAAGGGGCCTGCAATGTCGTGTTCGAAGACGGACGAGAGCATGAATGCTCTGAATGCGACCGTGGGGACCTGTTTGTCTATTGAGAAATCTGGACCTGCAAACTCATCGTTTTGACGATTTCAATAAACGTTATTATCTGCCGGCACGACCATACGGTTTTGCGCTGTTTCGCCTTTATTTCAAACTCCGGGCAGAGGGTATCGAATATATTCCCGCGAGCGGCCCGGTGATTTTGGTGCCGAATCATACAAGTATGTTGGATCCTCCACTGCTCTCATCCGTCGTACCGAGGGTGATCTACTTTTTGATGCTGCACCATCATTTTTATCACCGCAATTTCCATTGGCTGTTTTCACGGCTGCCTTGTATCCCGGTCAGACGGGAAAATGTCGGGCAGGCATCTTCTCTGAAAGCCTGTCTGCAGGTACTTGAGCATCGGCAGGTTTTGTGTTTGTTCCCTGAAGGTGGAATTAGCCGGAAAAATAAAGCCAGGGGCTTACGTCATGGAGCAGCCCTCCTCGCCTTAAAAACTCAGGCTCCGATCGTGCCGGTCGGCATTCGAGGAGCTTCAGAGGCCTTGCCTTTACACAAGATATTTCCCCGGCCCCGGCCGATTGAGATACATTTTGGTGAGCCAATCCGGGTTGGCAACGGCGATCCTCGCGATAAGGAAGTCCTACAACGCATTATGGAACGCACAATGTCAGAGGTGGATAGCTTACGATCTGTTGACAGGCAGGCATGACGTCGTGTTTAGAAAGTGCTCCAGGCTTGCAAGAAAAAATCTTGACATTTTTCTGCTGCATGACAAATCTGACTGTTCGCTTCAAACTTGAAGCTGATCCGTGATGAATCTGTAGAGGAAAAAATATACGAACTCCGGGGCGAAGCAGAGAGCAGGAGATGATCCTTAGTCTCAGGCTTTCAGCATCGACATACTATTTATGTTTAGATTTGATTTGCTTTCAAAAGCGATGGAAAAGGAGCCAAACAAATTTTTGTTGGTTCAACTGCTCTCAAAACGGATGCATCAGCTTGCTGATGGAGCAAGTCCGCTGAGCGTAAAGACACATGAGGCTGATGTCAATATTGCGTTGCAGGAATTTCTCGACTCAGCCATTGAATTACAACCAAAAGAGGAACTTTCTGAAGAATAGGAAGGAGCACGCTGAACAGCAATTTTTGAACGACATTGCCAACACACTGGGGCTGCTTTCATAATCCAGTGTATTTATGTTATGCAGCTGGAATATCTGTTATTCCTGGAGCGATGAATGTTGCCATCAGGAGGGACGCATGATGGCAAATCTACAAACAGTATACATGGGAATTGACCTCAAAAATCCGATCATTGCAGGAGCCAGTGAACTCACCAACAATGTTGAGACGATTAAACAACTTGAACAGGCCGGGGCTGCAGCGCTTGTGACGAAATCGCTGTTCGAAGAGCAGATTCAGCTTGAACGCTTTAAAAAGGGATGGTGCTGTTCAACAGACTCTTTCAGCCGGATATAGATACTGTATGACAATATTCAAGCCGATGTCTGTTGCAGTACCGGAATTTTCAATGGAAAAGACCCATGGGCCTACGAACGCGCTCAGTATGTGAAGCTGTTGTTTGAAGCCGATAAGATTATCAAAACGTCTCCGCAGCCCTGAACCGTCTTTTTTGTCCACTGCTGCCGGGTAATTCGCGGCGGCCCGGTAGCAGTCGGATTCCCCCCTTCGATGTATACGCCGATGCTCCGCCATTGTTTCTTCAACTGATTTCCTGGAATTATACGCTGCCGCACTCAGGCTTTTTCACGGGAGTTGGTGTGTCGTGTAACGGAGATTTCAGGATTTCTTCAATCCCGTGTTCTGCGCAATAGCGCTTGATGAGATCCAGAAAAATTTTTCCGTATCGCTCAAGCTTTTTTGCGCCAACTCCGGACAGGCTCAACAAGCTTTCCCGGCTGTGGGGAAAATAGTGCGACATCTCGATCAGGGTGCTATCCGGAAAAATCGCATACGGTGGAAGATTGGCGGCATCTGCCATCTCTTTGACCTGCTTGCGAAGTAGAGCGTAAAGCCTGCGGTCGTAGTCAAGTGAATACGCCCTGCCTTGAAAGCGCGTTAGCTGCTGTTGTTCAATTTTTCCCCAGACCTGTTCCTCACCTCTGAACACGGACCAGGCTTTGGGAGTCAGTTTGAGGCTGCCATGTTCCGGATCCTGGATCATTAAGCCTTTCTGAAGGAACTGGCGGGAAAGGTGAAGCCATTGCTGTTTGGAAAATTCCAGACCAATGCCGTATGTTGAGAGTCTCTCATGACCAAATTTCAGCACTTTTTGAGCGCCGGATCCCCGCAGAATAGCAATAATATGTGCGGCCCCAAACAACTCACCGCTGCGTTTGACGCAGGAAAGAAACTTTTGCGCAGGAATCGTAATATTGACACAGTCTTTTTTCTCCGCCAAGCAGTTATCGCACATGTTGCACGGTTCTTCGGACCGGGTTTCGCCAAAATAGCGCAGCAGCGGGATACGGCGGCAAAGATCGCTTTCGGCGAATCCAAGCATCTCTTCCAGGTGCATCTGCGCGATACGCCGCCCCTGTTCGTCTTTTTCATTGAGAAAAAAACGAATGGTTCGAAGATCGTTGTATCCAAAGAGCAGTCGGCAGTGAGAAGGCAGCCCGTCACGACCGGCGCGGCCGATCTGTTGATAGTAGCTCTCAATATTTCGCGGCAAATTATAGTGCAGAACAAAACGGATATTCAGCTTGTTGATTCCCATGCCAAAAGCGACTGTTGCGACCATAACCTGGACATCATCGCGAAGAAAGAGCTCTTGGTTCAGCTGGCGTTCTTCGACTGAAAGGCCAGCATGGTAAGGTCTGACCGAAAATTTTTTGCGGGTGAGCACGTCAGCAAGTTCGTTCACCTGCCTGCGGGAAAGACAATAAATAATCCCCGATTGGTCTGGGAATTTTTCGAGAAATTCGATCGTTTGTAAAACGGGCTTGTCTTTCTGGCGAATTTCCAGCAGCAGATTTGTGCGATCGAAACTGGTGATGAAGGCATCGGAATCATCGAAATGCAGCGAAGTTTTTATGTCTTGCCGCACTCTCGGTGTGGCCGTAGCGGTCAGAGCGACGCAGACAGCTGAGGGGAAGTGCGCACGGATTTCAGCAATCAGGCGGTATTCCGGACGAAAGTCATGACCCCATTCTGAGATGCAATGGGCTTCGTCAATGGTTAAACAATCAACGCGAAGCGATTGCAGCATGGATAGAGTTCGCTGCATAAGCAGCGTTTCCGGAGCCAGATATAAGAGTTTGGCTTCCTGATGTAAAATGCGGGCTCGGTTCTGCTGATATTCTTCAGCTGTGAGGGAACTATTCAAGGCGACTGCTCCCACTCCCAGTTCCGTCAATTGAGCGACTTGATCCTGCATTAAAGAGATCAGGGGTGAAACCACGATCGTCAGTCCTTTGAACAGCAATGCCGGGATTTGATAGCACAGCGACTTTCCGCCGCCGGTTGGCATGATGACCAGTGTATCATGCTGTTGGAGAATATGCTGAATGACCTCTTTCTGAAGAGGTCGAAAACTATCGTAACCAAAAACGTCTTTCAGAATGTGCTGCGCTTGCTCGATCATGCTGTCCGGCCCTCTGGAGTGTACTCTGTTGCGGCACTACACAAAAATCCTGCGCCTCCTGCCGCCTGAGGCATGTCGTGTTCCTCTGTCCCATAAGCACAGGATATCCGTAAAGAAAAAAATGACTTATCGACAGTCCGTGTAACAGTGCGGGCATCCTGGGATCGGGACGACGTGAAAGTATTTTGTCTATTTATCTTTTTTTTCCTTGACTTTCTCTTGATGGAATTGTGCAGTATGTGTAAAGTTTGTAAAAATTTAAAATTTGCCTTTGATGTAAGAACATGTGGTGAGTTTTAAATATATGCAGGCTTACGACGTAAAGTTATACGAGTTACAAACATTTTTTGTAGGAGATTAAGACTTTGGCACAAGGAACAGTGAAATGGTTTAACGACCAAAAAGGTTACGGCTTTATCGAGCAAGACAATGGCGAAGATATTTTCGTCCACTACAGCGAAATTGTTGGTTCAGGATTTAAATCACTTTCTGAAGGCGATCGCGTAGACTTTGAGGTCGGCGTCGGCAATAAAGGGCCTGCTGCGCAAAACGTCAGCAAAATAATATAAGTTTGCAGTCCGCCGGAGAAAGGCATCTCGTCTGCCAAAGATGAGATGCCTTTTTTCTTTGTCCTGAGCCACGGGAAGCCGTGACCTTGGACTTCCTTCCAACTGCCTTCGTGTGTTTCTTCTGCCTGAATCACAAGTGAGACTCTCTATGCCAAATCAACAACGACGGAAAGATGTTCGTAATGTTGCAATTATCGCCCATGTCGATCATGGAAAGACGACGTTGGTTGATGCCCTATTAAAACAAACTGGCGCACATCAGTTCAAAGACGGGGAAGTCACGATTATGGACTCCAATCCCCTGGAAAAAGAGCGTGGGATTACGATTTTTTCAAAAAATGCTTCTTTGACATATAAGGATATTCATATTAATATCGTTGACACGCCGGGCCACGCTGATTTTGGTAGTGAAGTGGAACGTATTCTGCGCATGGTCGACGGCGTCCTGCTGCTGGTGGATGCCTTTGAGGGACCGATGCCGCAGACGAAGTTTGTGCTGCGCAAGTCATTAGAACTGCACCTTAAACCGATTCTGGTTGTCAATAAGATCGATCGGCCCTATGCCCGCCCCGACGAAGTCGTAGATATGACGTTCGATCTGTTTTGCGACTTGAACGCTACAGACGAGCAGCTTGATTTCCCGATCGTGTTCGCATCAGCCAGAGAAGGACGCGCCACACTCGATCTGGATGAAGAGGCAACGGACATGACGCCGATTCTCGACACGATTCTGCATCGGGTGCTGCCGCCGGTTGCAGACTCGAAAAAGCCGTTCCAGATGCTGATCACCATGTTGGATTATGATTCCTATATTGGCCGCATTTCCGTCGGACGTGTGGTACATGGCCGTATCAACGTCGGTGAAACGCTTGCGCTGGTGAAACGCAGCGGCGACATCACGCGCAGCCGGGTGACAAAAATTTTGAAATATCAGGGCTTGCGCCGTATCGAAGCCGAGACCGGAGAAGCCGGAGACATTCTTTCCATTGCCGGGATTGATGATGTCAAAGTCGGCGAAACTCTGGCTTCACCCGAAAATCCGATCGCCTTGAAAACGATCAAAATTGATGAGCCCACCATTTCGATGAATTTTTCACACAACACCGGCCCCTTTGCAGGAAAGGACGGGGGACGCTTTCTCACATCACGCCATCTGCGCGATCGTTTACGGCATGAAGCTATGGTAAACGTAGGGATCCGCATCGAAGAGCTGGAAGGGCGTGAAAGTTTCAAGGTCTCAGGACGCGGCGAGCTGCATCTGTCAGTGCTGATCGAAACGATGCGTCGGGAAGGCTATGAACTTGAAGTTTCCCGCCCGCAGGTGATCCTGAAACAGGCTGACAATGAGCTGCTTGAGCCGATAGAGGAGGTCTTTGTCGAGGTCGATCAAGGCTACGAAGGCGTTGTGATTCAGGCGCTCGGTTCACGCCAGGCCGAGCTGCGCTCTATGGAAAATTGCTCCATCGGCACGGTGCGCTTAGAGTTTCTGGTGGCATCGCGGGCGTTAATCGGCTTCCGAACTGAATTTCTGACGCTGACTCGCGGTACAGGAATCATGTATCAGAATTTTTACAAGTACCAAAGCTTCAAAGGCGAGCTCCCCCGCCGCCAGGTTGGTGTGCTGGTGTCTCAACAGCACGGTCCGGCTGTGGCCTATGCTCTCTGGGGGCTGCAGGAGCGCGGCGAAATTTTCGTAAAGCCTGGTGATGATTTGTATGAAGGAATGATCGTCGGTGTAAACAAGAAAGGCAGTGATCTGGTGGTCAACGCCCAACGGGAGAAAAAACTGACCAATATCCGCGCGGCTGGTTCGGATGATGCTATTCAGCTTATTCCGCCTCGTGACATGACGCTGGAATTTGCCCTTGAATTTATCAGTGACGACGAATTGGTCGAAGTGACGCCAAAGCAGATCCGGCTTCGTAAAAAGCATCTTACGGAGCATGCCCGGCGGCAGGCTGCCAAAAAGAACGCTGCCGCGTGAGAGAGAGGTGGATGTGTGGTTTTTGGGAAAGTCCAACAGGGCCATGAGCCTTATTTTCCGTTTGGCAAGGAAAATCCATATTTTTTTTCTTGACATTTCTCGGAAATATCCTAGGGTACTTCAGCAGTTTGCAAAAAATTTGTTGAAGGACTGTGACCTTGTTGCCGACAGTCGAAAGGAATCATCCTCTTTACAAATACGCAGGCTTTTAGTATATAGAGAAAATGTAGCACAATATCAACGTTTTTCAGGAGAAGACGACATGGCAGAAGGTACAGTGAAGTGGTTTAACGATCAAAAAGGGTATGGGTTTATTGAGCAAGACGGTGGTGAAGATCTTTTTGTGCATTATTCGGAAATTCGGGGATCCGGATTTAAAACGCTTGCAGAAGGCGATCGTGTCAGCTTCGATGTCGGAGAAGGGCAGAAAGGCCCTGCAGCGCAAAACGTTGAAAAGATCTGATTTTCTTCTGGTATGAACAGCATCTCGCTCGTGTACACAGGGTGAGATGCTTTTTTTTTGAGAAGTTTTTTCACCGGAGACCCTCCTTTTTTCTTTGCCGGAACACATTTCACCACTCGCCCCACCGCTATTGTCGCAGGCAATAGCGTTATTCATGATAACGATGAGGATACATTATGATTACATTTGAAGAAATCGGCATTACGTCCGTGGTCTTACAAGGCATCACTGATTTGGGATTTCAGCATCCGATGCCGATACAAGAAAAGGTCATTCCTCTGTTGCTGGACCAGGAAACGCCTCAAGACCTGATTGGACTGGCCCAGACAGGAACTGGAAAAACTGCAGCCTTTGGTCTGCCAATCATACAGCGGACGAACTTTGCCGATAAAAATACGCAGGCGCTGATTCTGGCGCCGACGCGTGAGCTTTGCCTGCAAATTACCGGTGATCTGAAAAATTTTGCAAAATACATTCCCGACCTGCATATCGTTGCTGTGTATGGTGGAGCCGATATCAAGCGGCAAATTCGGGCCTTGAAAAAAGGCGCTCAGATCATTGTGGCGACTCCAGGACGTATGAACGATTTGCTGAATAAGCGCAAAAGCATCGATCTTTCCGAGCTTCAGACCCTTGTGCTCGATGAAGCAGATGAGATGCTGAACATGGGCTTTAAAGAAGAATTAGATGCCATTCTCGAACAAACACCAGGCAAGAAAACCACACTCCTGTTCTCTGCGACAATGCCGAAGGACGTATTACGACTTTCAAAAGACTATATGCGTGAGCCGCGCGAAGTCTCTGTTGGAGAGCGTAATGCCGGAGCGGAAAACGTCAGGCATATCTGTTATCCGGTACGCTCCAGGGACCGCTATCTTGCGTTAAAACGGGTCGTTGATTATCATCCGAATATTTACGGAATTGTTTTCTGCCGCACTCGACAGGAAAGCAAAGAGGTGGCAGAAAAATTAATTCAGGACGGTTATAACGCCGATGCACTTCATGGAGATTTATCACAGGCCCAGCGGGAATATATCATGCAGAAATTTCGTATTAAAAATCTCCAGCTGCTGGTAGCGACTGATGTTGCTGCCCGTGGCCTCGATGTAAAAGATATTTCGCATGTCATTAATTATAATTTACCTGATGAAGATGCTATCTATACTCACCGCAGCGGTCGTACCGGCCGGGCCGGACAGAAAGGTGTCTCGATCGCGATTGTCAATCTCAGAGAAAAGCATAAAATTAAATTTATCGAAGCAAAGTTGAAAAAACAGTTTGAAATCCAGACGGTGCCGCGAGGAGAAGAAATCTGTGAAAAACAGCTCCTGAATCTTGTTGATAAAATGGAAAAAATTGAAGTCGATCATAAAGAGATCGATAAATTTTTACCTGTGATTTATGAGAAATTAGAATGGTTAAACCGGGAGGAACTTATTAAGCATTTTGTCTCCCTCGAATTCAACCGCTTTCTCGATTATTACCGCGATCTGGACGATCTGAACGCTCCGGAAGAAGAACGACGAAGGAAAAAGCGCGGGCCCAAAGGCGGCCGGCGCGGCGAACGAAGCGATGGGCGCAGTGGACCGCGCACAGCAGAAGAAGGCTTTACGCGTTTTTATATCAACCTTGGCTATAAAGACAGTCTGACGCCAAGAGACCTTATTGGGCTGATCAACCGTTGCTCGCGTAATCGGCATATCGACATCGGACGCATCGATCTGATGAAGACGTTCTCCTTTTTTGAAGTCAGAAAAAAGTTCGCCGCCGATCTTCTTTCAGCCTTCCGAAATGTCGAGTATAACCGTCGTGAGGTGCGTGTGCAGGTTGCCGATAATGAGCACACAGAACCTGTATTCTACGAGAAAAGCGGAAAAAAAGGCAAGCGCCATAAACGCGCTGAGGCTGGAGCGCGTCACTCGAAGAAAAAAAAGAGGGCGAAATACTAAAGAAGACATTTACATTTGCCCGCTGGAGGCAGAAAAGCTGAGAAGAGCGGTCCGAGTCCGAGAGCGTAATGCGCGAGTGTCTGACCGCTCTTCAAATGGTACTCTAGGCCTTACTGCCGCCGACAGCCGGTGGAAAAAAGTCATACTGCAGGGTCGGAGTCATTTCGAGAATGAATTCGCGCATGTCGGCCTCAACAGCGCTGATGTCGCCTTCGGCCGGCAAAGGAGCCAGAACACGGACGAGTGCGCCGTCGGTGCGATTGTAGCGGATTGCATCGAGCACGAGATAGATTTTGTGCCAGTACTCGCTGGTGATGAAACGGCCACGGGATTGATACCAATAATACGTCAGCATCCGCTGCTTTCCATTAACCAGAATCGCGCGCTGGGCGTTGATGTGCAGCGGTCTGTCCCCCTTGACTTCAAGCGTGACATCCTCTGTCTCGGTGAAGTTCCATCCGGAACCTGGCATACAGTTACGGGGAGAATGAATGGTCTCGCCGTCTTTCTGATCCCGAAAAAACCCGACGTAGAGTGAAATCCTGTTTCCTGTCTCATCTTGATAGCTCCGATCCAGATAATTGTCCACTCGGAGAACATCCAGCACTTTGTCACCCATCCTGCGGGGCGCTTCTCCTTTCCGGGCCCCGATTGTGTCGGGAAAGTTGAGAAGATCCTGCCGCAAATCGACAGATTCCCCGCGCGGTGCGCGATACACAAAGAAAGCGGTCACCACAAGCAACACGACAGCCAATAGAAAATGTTTTCCAAATTGTTTCACCATCTTATCGTCTCCTTTACAGTTGTAAACTTGCCTGATACACAGTGTTTTTAGGAAGTCTTAATTTTGTTGCGACCAGTTTGACAGCATCCCTTCGACTGAGCGTGCCATCTTGCAGACATTTCCTGAGTTCGTCGAAAAGCTGCGCCTCGAAATCCTCTGCGTTCTGCTGTTTTTTCTCGGCTCCCGCAATTACCAGGGTGAATTCGCCTTTTACTGCTGCCCGTCGGGAGAATTCTTCAATCACACTGTCAAGTGTGCCCCGCAGCACTTCTTCAAATTTTTTTGTGAGTTCCCTGCTGACAGCGACTTGACGGTTTCCAAGCAGGCTTCGCAGATCCGCCAGAGCTTTCAGAAGAACGTGCGGTGACACATAGCAGACTAAGGTACGGCACTCATCGCGAAATCCTTCGATCTGTTGCCTGCGGCTGTTGCGCTTATTATTCAAAAAACCAAGAAAGACAAAACCTTCGACCGGCAGGCCCGCCAGGGTCAAGGCAGTAATCGCTGCCGAAGGGCCGGGAACCGAGATAATGGGAATATGCGCTTCAATTGCTTTACGGATCACCACATAGCCGGGATCGGAAATTCCCGGAGTCCCTGCATCTGAGACAAGCGCAATCGACTCTCCGTTTAAAAGGCGCTGAATGAAATATGGCGTTTTTTGATCTTCATTATGATCGAAATAACTGCTGAGTCTGACGTGAATGCCATACGCCGAGAGAAGTTTGCGCGTATGACGGGTATCTTCAGCAGCGATCAGATCAACCTCTTTCAAAATGCGCAAAGCCCGTAAGCTGATATCTTCCAGATTTCCAATCGGCGTAGCAACAATGTACAACGTCCCAGAGGAGGACTGCGCTTCAGATCCTGACATACACGTCTCCTTGCCTCAAATGTTCACACAGCGTAGTCGGGCAGGGAAGGAATTGTCAAGGAATTACAGCGAACAATATTAACGGGGCCCGACTCACATGCCGCGATCGGTTTGTCAGATACAGAAGCGGAGCCTCTTTGTCGATTTTTAAGAAAAATTCATCTTGACGGAAAAGTCGCTGCCGTACCTGATAAGCGAGAAATATTTTTATCACACAAAAAATGGGAGGATGGTGTATGCCGACTTATGAATATCGTTGCCGTGCCTGCGGCTATTATTTTGAAAAATTTCAGAGTATGACAGCGGCCCGTGAGAAGTTTTGCCCGGTCTGCGGGGCCGAGATTGAGAGATTATTAGGACCCGGCGCCGGATTTATCATGAAAGGAAGTGCTGCTTTGCAGTCTGAACCGAGTCACTGCGGTCATGCACAGCCATGCTGTGGGCGTTCGGAACGCTGTGGAGACAGCGCATGCCGGCACGAATCATAACCATCGATTGACATCATTATGATTTTTGCGGTGCTTCAGCTATGATGAGAATTATTACTTGCCTGAATTCTTTTCTTCTGGGAGGAGATGTCTTGGAGGAGAAGTGCAGCAGAGTGCAGTGATTGGTATACGTGAGGGGAGGAAGTCGTTTATGGAAGCCACAGTGGTCTTTATTAGCTTTGAAACGGAATTTTCAAGTTATGGTGGTCTTGGGGCTGTCATGAACATCTTGCCAAAAGAAATGGGGGCTGATGCATGTTGTGTCATGGCCCCGTTTTTTGACAGGCTGATCGATCTCGATGCGCTGAAAACACAGGGAAAGATCCAGGAGTTTTCTACGCTCTTTTCTTATTTTGTCGTTATTCGCGGCAGATCGTATTGTGTCGATCTTATCGAAGTCGTTAACGGGCATGGATTGCGCCATTATTTTCTGTCCTCAGCGCAGTTTTTCAATGTGCCGGAGAATCCCTACGTCAATCCTTGTGATCCTGAGAGACCTCTTGATCCTTATCGTAATCCGAGTAATCCGGAAAAATTGACTGAGGATGCGCTGTTTTTCTCAACAGCCGTACCGAGCGCATTGGCGGAGCTGGTAAAAGAGGGGCGTATTCCCTCGCGCGACCTGATTCTCCATCTTCAGGACTGGGAAACGGCTGCGGTTGCAAAAGCCTGCCGTGTTGTAAAAAGCAGTCCTGCGATCCGTTCGATGAAATGTGTCTTGACGATCCATAATCCATATGATAAGCCATTAAGTGACGTGAATTCCTCTCTTGTCCTGGACTTTGCCGCTTACCTGGGCTTTCAGAAATTTCATTCGATTCTGGCGCAGGTCATCCCGATTCTCGGCGCTCCGGTTTCTACAGTCTCCAGGAATTTTGCCTATGAATTGCGTAACGAAGTTCTGTACACGCAAATTTTTTGCCCGCATCTGCAAGAAGCCTTTAAAGAGAAAAAACTGCTGGGGATTGATAACGGAATTTTCGGCGCATCTGATTTCCCTTTTTCTAAAACAGCGCTGAAGCACGCCAAGAACGCGGATTTTGAAAAAATTCAGCAGGAAAAATGGAGGCGGCGTGAAAAATTGGCCGAGGTGATGGACACATATCTTCGCAAACTGACGGCAGACGGAAAGCAGCAGAGTTGGGGGCAGGAGATTGATATCTCCGATCCTGCACGTCCGATTTTTCTGGTCCTCGGGCGAGACGATCCGCGTCAAAAAGGTTTTGAGGTTATTGTCGAGGCCATTCGGACCCTTCCTCAAGGGCAGGCAAGATTTATTTTCACTCCGATGCCGGGTGACGAAGGCGTGGCTGGACTGAATTTTTTACACGAGCTGGCCCGTGAGCGCGGCAATGAGGTCATCGTGTTTCCCTTCCGGGTAGAAAAGACTGTGTTTCAGGCCCTGCAAAAAGGAAGTTCCTTTATGGTGATGGGCTCCCTGTACGAACCCTTTGGAGCTGCAAACGAAGCATATTTGTCCGGCATGCCGGTGGTCGCTCGCGCGACTGGGGGCCTGGTGCAACAGGTTGTTCCTCACAAACGCTGTCTGAAGGATGAATCGATTCTCAGTTCCTACGGGCGGCAGTTGCTTCAGCGTTATCACAAGAATAATGCGGCTCCTACCGGCATCCTGTTCCGGGAACAGGTCTCGTTTGCCGATGAGGTCGAAGGCTGGCGTCGCGTGGTAGATTGCGGATATTGGGCATATAATCCTAAAGGCGACCGTGTCGTGGATCGCAGAGGCTTAGTTCTGTTTCAGGATATGGTGAGAAGCGCCGAAAAGGCTTTTGAACTGGCGATCAGCCTGTATCAGCGGCAGTTGCAGTATGCAGAGATGGTGTATAACGGCTGGTTGATGCTGGAACAATTTGGCTGGGACCGCGCGATTGCCGAGTATCGCAGCATGCTGTATCAGGCTTGAACGCTTGGGCGGGCATATCCGCTAGCTCGGATGCTGCTGCTCCATTTCCAGCGATGCGCTTGGCGCAGGCTAGGCTGGAAAAAACATGGAACTCAAACGTAGACCTAGAGGAGAAGGAGTGAAGAAGCTATGTCGATTGCGGTGTCTGTCAAAAAAGGGCAAGATGTGGTGATCGCCTCGGATACGCAGGATAACTTTGGCAGCAATAAGGTTTCCTTTGATAATTATCGCGCGAAAAAAATCATTTCGGTCGGAAATTCCTATGTGGCAACCACCGGATGGGGCTTATATGAAGATATTTTTGACGATTATTTGCTCGGCAAAGAAGGGATAGTCCTGGAGAGTAAAGCGCAGATTTTTTCATTTTTCATGCAATTCTGGAAAGACCTGCATAAAAAATATAGCTTTGTCAAAGATCAAAGCGATGAAGAAGACGTCTCACCTTTCGGCGATCTGGACGCGACGTTTTTGATCGCCAACCGAAGCGGGATTTTTTACGTGTCATCAAATATGAGCGTCACAAAGTTCGAAAAATACTTTGCGATCGGTTCTGGCTCGAGTTTCAGCCTGGGCACGATTTACGGGCTGTACGAGCTGGATTTCAGCGCTGAAGAAATCGCTTGTAAAGCGGTTGAGGCGGCAATGACCTTTAATATTTATTGCGGTGGCAGGATCGATCTCTTTCAGGTTCCTCCTGACGAGATCGGAAAAGCGCCTGCCTGAGAAAAAATAGTTTGACAAAGTCCTGAAAACAGGCTATTCATTCTTTTATGATAAAAGCGCAACACAGAGAAACACGCTTCGCTTCTGACGAGAGTGAGATCGCTCTTTCTCTTCCTTTTCGGCTGAATTTCGGACTTATCGGCAGTATGACGAGCGCCGTTCTTCTGGGCGTGATGATTTTGGCCCTCTTGTCCCCGGAAAACGGCTTGCCGAAAGTGCGTCAAGTACAGGAAATCAAACGCAAGCTGGAAATTGATATTCAGTTGCTCGACGCTGAAAACGAGCGTTTACGTCACGATATTCAGGCCATGAAACACGATCCCTTTCAACAGGAAAAAATTGCGCGGGAAGAATTGAACATGGCCCTGCCGGGTGAGATTGTCTATAAATTTACAGAATAACAGTATGATTGACATCGTTGGAACAACGGGGCAGCCGACGAGCGCAGGAACACTCCGGGCACGGCGGCTGCTTTTGTTTTCTTCGTGATCGCCAGTGACATTCCCACAACTTGATATTCAGTCACGTGTGCTGGACAATGGTCTGAGCGTATTGATTCTTGAGAAACACGACATCTCTGTGGTGAGCTCGTCCATCTGGTATCATGTTGGGTCAGCCCATGAGAGAGAAGGGCAGACCGGCATCTCGCATTTTTTAGAGCATCTCCTCTTCAAAGGTACTCCCAGCTACGGCAAAGGTGCGATCGATTTGCTCACCGCCACTCATGGGGGCAACAGCAATGCCGGAACGATTTTTGATTATACAATGTATTATTTTAATTTTTGCTCCGATCGCTGGGAACTCGCCCTGGAACTTGAGGCTGATCGGATGCGGAACTGCCTTTTCGACCCACAAGAGTTTGAGGCTGAACGTCAAGTCGTGCTGGAGGAGCTCAAGCAGGGAAACGATTCTCCCTGGGGGATGCTGTCACGCGAGGTCGAACGACTGATCTTTCCTGATCATCCTTACCAGCATCCGGTGATCGGCTGGCAGGAGGATCTCGAAGCTCTGACGCGCGAAGACGTTCTGGAGTATTATCATCATTACTATGTTCCAAATAACGCCACAATCATTGTCGTCGGGGATGTCAAGGCTGACCGTGCTGTCGATCTTGTCGCCCGGCATTTCGCGCATATTCCCGCTGGCGACGAGATTCCGACGCTGCAAGCTGCGCTCCAGGAGCAAGAGGCCGAGCAGCGCGTGACGATCGCTCAGGAGAGTCATTTGACGCGGCTGCAAATTGGGTACCGGGGATGCTCACTGGCGGATGACGATTGTTATGCGCTCGACGTGCTGGACCATCTTCTCAGTCATGGTAAAACCTCACGTCTCTATCAGCGCCTGGTGGAAAAGGAGCAGGCGGTCAACTTTATCAGCACTTACAATCATCTGCGCCGCCTGTCAGGCGTATTGTATGTGTCTGCAGCCCTGCGTCCCGGGGTCGAGGGCGATCTGGTCGAGCAAATGATCGATGAGGAATTGGATCGCATACAGCATGACACGATTCTCGAGGAAGAAGTACAAAAAGCCCGCAATGTGATTTCGGCGGATTTTATGTTCGGAAAAGAAACCGCTTCTGGTCTTGCCCATTTTCTGGGCGAATGTGACGTCTTGCACAGTTATAAGTTCCTTCATCACTACGTTGAGCGGATTGAAGCCGTAAGCGCTGATGATGTTCAGCAGGCAGCACAAAAATATCTGAAAAAAACGTGCCGCACTGTCGGCTGGGCAATTCCCAAAGGGACTGGGCCGGAACAGGGCGAAGAACGCTACGAAGAGCCTCTACTCGCTCCATCGACGGACAGCATGGTCTTTCATAGATCTTCGGCGGTGAGTCTCAACACACGAACGCACGGGAAACCCGGCACAAGCGCTGTCAAAAGCTCGCCGATCTCTTTCAATAACCGGCATCATTGTAATCATCATCGCCGGCTTATGGACAATGGTCTGACCGTACTGTTTCTTGAGCGGCATGACCTGCCGATTCTCTCAATCGATGCGTTTGTCGAGGCCGGACAGCGATACGAGCGTGATGCGCTTGCCGGGGTTGCTGTGCTGACAGGAGAGTTGCTGGATGAAGGGACGCAGTCTCGTACTGCGTTCGAGATCGCAAGCGCGATCGAATCGATCGGAGGATTTCTGGAGAGCCACAGTCAGGGTGCTTCGATCCAGGTGCTTTCGCGGGATGCGCCCCTGGCCATGAGCCTTTTGTCCGATATCTTGCGCTTCCCCCGTTTTGACGCGGATATGCTGGAAAAGAAGCGTGCGCTCCTCCTGGCCAGCATTGAAGGGGATCGCGATAATCCTTCTTTAACGGCTTATAATCTTTTTCGAGAGATGGTGTATGGCTCGCATCCCTATCATCGTCCTCGTAAAGGCTATAAAGAACGTGTTGCAGCCTTGCGGCGTGAGGATATTCTTCAGCATTATCACGCTTTTTTTTGTCCCAATAATACCATCCTTGCCATTGTCGGGGATGCAGAGCCTGAGAAAATATTCGACGCTGTTGAACGCTGCTTTGCTACGTGGGAATCTCAGGAGGTTCCGGAGCTTCCAGACGTGACGATTCCAGAAGCGCACGGCTGCATACGGCGGCATCTCGAACGGGACAAGGAGCAAGTGCATGTCTATCTCGGTCATCTTGGAGTGACCCGGAACAATCCAGATTTTTATCGATTGTTTACGATGGATCATATTCTTGGGCTTGGATCCGGTTTTACCGACAGGATCTCCAGACGCTTACGGGACGAACAGGGGCTGGCCTATGCTGTGTCCGCGAATATCAGCTTGACAGCAGAACAAGAACCCGGCTGTTTCACAGCCTATATCGGAACCTCGCCTGAGAATGTCGAGCAGGCCATTGGGGGATTCCTGGGTGAGATACGCCGCATTCGCGATGAACCTGTTTCCGAAGAAGAACTGGAACTTGCTAAAAATTACATTTGCGGAAGCTATGTGTTCAATTTCGAAACCTGTGCCCAACTCACCCGTTACCTTGTAAATATCGAACGTTATCATCTGGGAGATGCTTTTATCCGAGATTTCCCGGAGATTGTTCAGGAAGTAAGCATTGAAGATATTCAACAGGCAGCCCGGGACTATCTCGATCCTGACAATTATTATATTGCCAGCGCAGGAAAAACACACAGAGCTCCATAGCGCGCCTTTGTGAGCGAAGACTGGCTTATCCCTGGCTGTGTGATGAATGTGCGAGAACGGCCTTTAGCCGTAATTGCGAATCACTTGCACCACTTTGCCTTTCACGTCAAACGTATCGCCGTCTTTGACAAAGATATCGTCATAGTCAGGATTCTCTGAGCGTAAGATGATTTGACCGTTACTGCGTTTGATGAGGCGCTTGATATAGGCTTGATCGTTTAACTGGGCAACGATGATTTGGTTGTTCGGCAGCTCCTGAATTTCTTCGATGACAACATAGTCATCCTCATTGATAAACGCGTCGATCATACTGTCGCCTTCGACTCTCAGCACATATCGACCGGCTTTTTTGGTTGAATCCGAGACTTCGACATATTCTGTTTCCTGATTGTCTTCAAAGTTGAGGATACCGCGCCCGGCTTTAACTGTTCCCAGCAACGGCAGCGAGTTGAGAGGCTTTAAGCCGAAAAATTCCAGGGTCTGATCCGTCAGAGTGATCGAGCGATTATGATGCTTGTTGCGTTCGATATAGCCTTTTTCTTCCAGTTGCCCCAGACTTTTATGGATGGTTGCCAGGGATTTTTTGCCAAAATGCGATCGAATCTCCTCAAGCGACGGAGCAACCTGGCGTTCAAACATATAGTCCTTGATATATTCCAGGGTGGCCTTTTCCTTTGTGTATAACGTTTGTCGTTCCATAGAGCTCTCTCCTTAGATGGAAGGGTAACATAGACATTAAAAGTCAAGCTTACTTTAAAAGATGGCGAATGATTAGCAAAAGTCAAGAAAAATATGCAAAAATTTAAAAAGAATATGAAGTAAAGAGATATTTTTGTTGTGCGCGGCCGGTGCTGAGGCGATCTCAACGGCTGTGTGCACGAGAAAGCACTGAGAGTCATTTTACCGAAGCGCTGGAGCATGGAAGTCGCTGAAAAATGAAAAAATGTTCCGGCAATTCTTGACACTGTACTCAGCAACGGGATCTATATTATATGCGTTATATCAATAAATTTCGCGCAGCGTGCATGCGAATCTTGGAGGGGATATATGCAAAATACACAAGCACGTAAACAGGCCGAATTGAAAATTGCGGGGATGAGCTGCGCAATGTGTTCAAAGGCTGTAGAACGCTCACTGCTCGAGAGTGACGGTGTACTCTTCGCAGAGGTCAATCTGGGAAACGATACAGCGAGTATCGAGTACGATCCTGAGAAAATCGATCTTGCCAGGCTGGAAGATGCGATTGAACAAGCCGGATATGAGGTCATTAATACTACGCTAAGTTTAAAAATCGGCGGTATGACCTGCGCGATGTGTTCGAAAGCTCTTGAACAGGTACTGGGAGGCATGGAGGGAGTCTTGAATGTTGAGGTGAGCCTGGGCCTCGAGCAGGCGCAGGTGACATATAACCGCGCGATGCTGTCCATTGCCGACATGAAGGCGGCTATCAATGAAGCAGGCTATCAATATCTGGGCATTGCAGGCGAGAAGAACAATGGCCCGGAAAAAATCGCCCGTGAACAGGATATGCGGGAAAAATTGATACGCAGTATTGTGGGGGGGATTGCGTCGGCGATTCTGCTGCTTGTCATGTACGTGCAGCTTCCGCTGCCGATTCCAGCAGCCTGGCTCATGTGTCTTATTGCGGCGCCGGCGTTTGTGTTTGTCAGCGCTCCGATCTTTCAGGCGGCTGTACGCTCGCTGAAACATCGGGTTCTGAATATGGACGTTATGTACTCGATGGGCATTGGAGTGGCGTTCGGGGCCAGCCTGTTGAGCACTGTGGGACTCTTGCCGAAAGAGTTTATGTTCTACGAAGCTGCCGTGATGCTGGCGACCTTTCTGACGGTCGGGCGTTTTTTAGAAGCGCGGGCCAAAGGCAAAACGTCGGAAGCGATCGAAACCCTGATGGGGCTTCAGCCGAGCACTGCTACGGTGATTCGTAATGGCGAGGAGCGGAAGCTGGCGATTGAAGACGTGCGGATCGGGGATGAACTCGTGGTCAAGCCCGGGGAAAAATTCCCGGTAGACGGCGAAGTGCTTACAGGCGAAAGCTATGTGGATGAGTCGATGATCACCGGTGAGCCGGTCCCGAATTTGAAGAAAAAGGGCGACACTGTTGTCGGGGCAACCTTGAATACCAACAGCGTGATTCACTTCAGAGCCTCCAAAATCGGGACAGAGACCGTATTGTCGCAGATTATCCAACTGGTGGAGAAAGCACAAGGGCTGCGGCCGCCGATACAGCGGATTGCCGACACGGTCGTCAGCTATTTTATCCCGATCATTCTGACAATTGCGATACTGGCCTTTCTCGTCTGGTATGTCGTACTGGGCGAATCCTTCCTCTTTGCCTTCTCGACCTGTATTTCGATTCTGGTCGTCGCCTGTCCGTGCGCTTTAGGTCTGGCTACTCCGACGGCAGTGACCGTCGGTATCGGACGGGGCGCGGAATTAGGCATTCTGGTAAAAAGCGGCGAGGCGCTGGAAATCTCCGGGAAACTGAACACGATCGTCTTTGATAAAACCGGCACTCTGACAGAGGGGAAGCCAGACGTGACCGACATCATCGCGTTCAACGGAGATGAAATGCAGTTGTTACTCTTGACAGCCGGGGTCGAGAAAAACTCTGTGCATCCCCTCGCAGAAGCGATCCTCAGAAAGGCGGCGGAACAGGGGCTTACGATTCCGGACAGCTCGAAATTCGAAACGCTTGGCGGCAAAGGCGTGGCTGCCGAGATTGAAGACCGTAAGGTGTTTGTCGGGAACCGGCTTCTTCTGCAAGAACAGCGAATTTTGTTCCCGGCCGAAGCTGACGAACAGATCCTGCGCCTGGAGGAGCAAGCCAAAACAGTTGTGCTGGTCGCTTTTGATGCTGCCTTACAGGGGATTATCGCCATTGCAGATGCCCTCAAGGACTCGAGTCCGCAGGCAGTTCAGGCCGTTAAAAACGAGGGATTGGACGTCGTGATGATTACCGGTGATAATCAGTACACGGCGCACGCCGTTGCTGCTCAGGCGGGCATTGACCGGGTCATCGCTGAAGTGCTGCCGCAGGACAAGGCCAATGAGGTTGAGCGTCTGCAGCAGCAAGGCAGAAAGGTTGCCTTTGTCGGCGACGGCATCAATGATGCCCCGGCGCTGGCACAGGCCGATGTCGGACTGGCAATCGGCAGCGGAACCGATGTGGCGATAGAAAGCGGAGACATCGTCTTGATGCAGGACGATCTGCTTGACGCCGTGGCAGGATTGCAGTTAAGTAAAAAAGTGATGCAGCGTATCAAGCTCAACCTTTTCTGGGCCCTGGCCTACAACATGGCGTTAGTGCCGATTGCCGCTGGTGTGCTCCATCCACTGTTCGGCATTACCTTTCGCCCTGAATTCGCGGGTTTGGCAATGGCGATGAGCTCTGTCACAGTCGTGTCATTATCGCTGCTGTTAAAACGCTACACACCGCCGGCAAAAGTGTGGAAAGAGTCAACGAAACCTGAATCAGCGCGTAAGCACTGATTATCAAATGAGGGCTGGAATGCTTGGGTGTGGAGCTCATCGAGGCGTTCAAGGACTCTGCACTCTGGTAGTTCCGTGTATTGAGTATGCAAACTAAGACGATCACGATCCCTGCTATCAGTTGCGTTCATTGTAAAAACCGGGTTGAGAAGATCATGAAGGATCTCGAGGCAGTCGTCTCTGCTGAGGTGACGGTGGAGACAAAAACTCTGCATGTCGCTTGGGATGACTCGAATACCAGCTGGCACGATCTGCAAGCCGCTCTGGAACAAGCCGGATATCCGCCTGAAAGTTGAGAGACGGCATTCCCTGAGTGCTGAAGGCCGGGGCGCTAGACGGCAAGAAGCTTTCTGAGACTTCAGCACTCTTGTGCTCTATGATTCACTGCGTCTGTTTTCATGTAGAGTTTCTGTCCAGGTCATGTCCTTTTGATGAGCAGGAGGCAGATTTTTTCTACAGTTAGAGTGTTGGAAGGAATATTTTTCATTTTTCACATATTTTGAAATTTTTTATTGACAAAATATTAGAATATTATAATATATAATTATTCTGAATGAATATGTTCAAAAAAATCTCACTACCAGTCATGGAGTTCACTTACAATGAACAGCATCTTTCGTCATAAGACGAATACAAGTAAGGAGCGTTGAAGATGAAGAGGAAACTCATAGAATTTTCAGTCGAGCATTATAAATTTGTGACGATTGTGACGATTGTCCTGGCCGTTTTGGGGCTGTTACAGTTCCCGAAAATGAAGATTGATACTGATCCTGAAAACATGCTGCCGGAAGATGAATTTGTCCGGGTCTTTGATCGGGACGTCAAACAGGAATTTCTGATGCACGATATGATCGTGCTGGGCATTGTCAATGAAGTAGATCCCCAGGGTGTCTTCAATGTTGAGACCTTAAGCAAAATTTACAACATTGTGGAAGGCATCAAGGCTATTGACGGCGTTGTCGGCTACGACGTCATGGCGCTTTCAACAGTTGACGACATTCAGCAGGGCGACTCAGAGGGCGCGATCAGGTTTCAATGGATGATGCAGGACGCCCCAAAGACCGAAGAAGAGGCTCGGCGTATCGGGGAACGCGTTAAAGCCAACCCGATGCTCGACGGTACGCTGATCTCGGAAAACGGGAAAGCGGTCGGTATTTATGTCCCGATTACGGAGAAAACCGTGAGCTACCGCGTTTCGCAGGAAATCGGGAACTTAACGAAAAAAGAAGCTGCCGGCAACGAGCAATATTACGTGACAGGCCTGCCGGTTGCTCAGGATACGTTTGGCTATGAGATGTTCAGCCAGATGATGTGGTCTGCACCGGTTGCTGGCCTGATCATCTTTCTGCTGATGTGGCTGTTTTTCAGAAATATCAAGCTGATTATCGCCCCCATGATCGTGGCCGTTTTCAGCATTATCTACTCAATGGCAATCCTCATTGCAATGGGATACACCGTACACATCATGAGTTCGATGATCGCGATTTTCTTGACTCCGATTGCGGTTGTTAATTCAGTGCATATTATCAGCACTTTTTTTGATGAGTATCAGGAATATAAGGATCGTAAGAAAACGATTCTGGCCGTGATGGACCGCCTGTTTTATGCCATGCTGTACACCTCGCTGACGACCTTTGCCGGATTTGTCTCGCTGGCAGTCGCTCCTATTCCGCCCACTCAGGTCTTCGGGATTTTTGTCGGGCTTGGAATTGCTGCGGCCTGGCTGCTGACGATGACCTTTATTCCGGCGTCAGTGATGTTCATCAGCGAAAGCACCCTGGAGCACTTCGGGGCTAAGGTCGACAGATCTGCTGACGGGCATGAATTGAAAGAGAAGAGCATCCTGGCCAACATCCTGGATACGCTTGGACGCTTTACCTATCGGCGCGCAGCACTCATTCTCGTGCTGACTGTGGTGGTCGCTGTCGTTTCGGTGGTTGGGATTGTGAAGATCAATATCAATGACAATCCGGTCAAATGGTTTGATAGCGATCATAACATTCGAGTCGCCGATCGGGTCTTGAACGAACATTTTGGAGGAACCTACATGGCGCACCTGGTCTTTGAAGCTGATCAAGGCGATCCGAGCTGGTTTCAGACTTACTATCAGGGCTTCTCGGAACGTTTGAAGCTCTTTATTGAAGACTACGGCGAAGAATACCCGAAGCTGAGCGAGGAACTTCAAGCGCATATCGAAAAGCTTCACAGCGCCGGCCAGGGAGATCAGTTTCATGAGAACATGACTGAGTTTATTCAAGGCTGGGAAGAACTGTATGCTGATAATGATGAGGCCGCTTTCTTTGTCGAAGAGCTCTTGTATTTCTGGGATGAAGAACTGTTGTACACCGAAACCTTCAAACAGCCTGAGGTCCTGCGCTATATTTCCGGCCTGGAAGAATATATGGCAACAGTTGGAGCCGGCAAATCCAGTTCGGTGGCAACGATTGTGAAGAAAGTCTACCAGGAACTGCGGGGCGGAGACGCTGAATACTTCACAATTCCGGAGACTGCCAACGCTGTCGGTGAATCCTTGATTCAGTATCAGAACAGTCATCGCCCGAACGATCTTTGGCATTTTGTCAACAGTGACTATCGTAAGATCAATATCTGGGTTCAGTTGAAATCCGGCGATAATAAAGACATGGTGAGTCTGGAGCAGAAGGTCGACGAGTATATCAATGAGCATCCTCCGCCGCTCCCTCTGACGCACAGTTGGGCCGGCCTGACCTATATCAATGTGGTCTGGCAGAACAAAATGGTCAAAGGCATGTTAAACGCCTTATCCAGTTCGTATGTGGTCGTACTGATCATGATGATCATCTTGTTCCGCTCCGTGTTGTGGGGCATTCTGTCAATGGTCCCGCTGACAGTGACGATCGCGTTCATTTACGGCTTTATTGGTTTTATCGGAAAAGATTACGATATGCCGGTGGCGATTCTGTCGTCCCTGACTCTGGGCTTATCGGTAGATTTCGCGATTCATTTCCTGGAGCGATCCAGAGAGCTCTACAAAGAAGAACATTCCTGGCAAAAAGTGGCTGCCAGAATGTTTCATGAGCCGGCCCGGGCTATTGCCAGGAATATCATTGTGATTGCGCTGGGCTTTCTTCCTCTCTTGCTCTCACAGCTTGTACCATATCAAACGGTCGGCTTTTTTCTCTCGGCGATCATGCTGGTGTCGGGAGTCGGAACCTTGTTTATTCTCCCGGCCATGATTAAGTTCTTGCAGCAGTGGTTGTTCAAAGGCAGTCAAAAAGCCAGTGACGAGAATCAACAGGCGGCTTCAGTCTGAAGCTCGTGTCGCCCCGCGTGCTGAAGCCGCGTATTGAGGGCTAACGCGCCGCTTCAGCAGGCATTGGAAAGAACGGAGATATATGATGAATCTTGATAAATTTATTTTGATGTTTGCAGGCATAATGGTCTTGATGAGTGTGATGCTTACGCAATGGCACAATCATCATTGGGTCTGGTTGACCGTCTTTATCAGCCTCAACCTGATCCAGGCGTCTTTTACCGGCTTCTGTCCGGTGATCGCGCTGGCAAAGAGGGCAGGGCTGAAGGCTGGTCCTGCCTTTGAATAGCTGAGTTCAACGTCACATACAACACAAAGAAAAAACCATAGAAGCATCTCGAGGAGAAGAGTTATGAAACAACACATATTTGTTATCGCAGCATTGATGATACTGACCGGCATGACCAGCAGCTTTGCAGCTCAGGACCTGGGAATTGATGAAATTATCAACAAGGCCAACCTGGCTGCATATTATGCCGGAGACGACGGCAAAGCAGATGTGAAGATGGTGATCACCGACAAAAACGGTCAGGAAAGAACTCGTGAATTCACCATTCTTCGCAAAGACAGCAAAGAGGGCGGCGAACAGAAGTTTTATGTCTATTTTAACCGTCCTGCCGATGTGCGCAAAATGGTGTTCATGGTCTGGAAAAACATCGACAAAGATGACGATCGCTGGCTCTATATGGCTTCGCTGGATTTAGTCAAACGGATCGCTGCCGGCGATAAGCGGACCAGTTTTGTCGGATCGGATTTTGTGTATGAGGATGTCTCCGGCAGAAGTCTTGCTGAAGATGAACATAGTCTGGTTGAGCATAAAGACGGCTACTACAAAATTCATAATGTTCCCAAAAATCCGGGAGATGTTGAGTTCACTCATTATGACATCTGGATCAACGATCAGACCTTTCTGCCGGAAAAAGCTGAATATTACAAAGGCGACAGCTTATATCGAAAGGTCTCAGCCGAAAAGATTGAAGAAATTGACGGTTTTCCGACGGTTATCGTCTCGAAAGTTGAGAACCTGGAAACTGGAGGAAGCACGATCAACACTTTCAGCAATATCAAATACAATATCGGTATTCCCGATAAAATTTTCAGCGAACGCTATTTACGCCGGGCGCCGAAAAAATGGTTGAAGTAGTTGAGCAACAGCAATACACTCACACTGTCGATCTTTTCCATGGTGTGCAGCACGGCTAAACGCGCTGCACACTCTGTTGAAGAAACGTTGAGATGAAAATACGTATATTCGCCTTTTTTGCTCTGGCGATTCTGGGCATCTGCCGGATCGCTGCAGCCCAGACGCCGGTCCCCATTCACGGATTTCTGACATATAATGTGGGCTCACGCCTCGTGCCGAACGATGATATGTCGGACGACGTGCTGATGAATGAAGTCACTTTTCGGATGGAGCTGGCAAAAGATACTGATATTGCCGCTTTCACGTTTAACGGTGATTTCACTTATGACAACTATATGAGCGACACCAGCTTTTCCCTTCGTGAGGCCACCGTCGATCTCTTTGCCTTTGAGGCCTGCGAGCTTAAAGCCGGACATCAGGTACTCACCTGGGGAACCGGTGATATGGTCTTTGTCAATGATCTCTTCCCCAAGGACTGGAAATCTTTTTTCATGAGCCGCGATGACGAATATCTGAAAGCGCCTTCAACAAGCCTCAAGTTCAGCATGTTCTCCGGCTTGGGAGATCTGAACCTTGTGCTGACGCCAACGTTTACGCCAGATACCTATATTGATGGAGAACGCTTCTCGTATTGGGGAATGGGGGGAATAACTGGTGAGAACTTTGTCGCTGAGATCCCCGCAAAGACATTTGAAAATGCTGAGTACCATGCCCGTTTTGCAAAAAATATCGGGGGCCTTGAGCTGGCTCTCTACGGCTACAAAGGCTTTTTTAAACGACCCCTGGGTTTCAATCCCGAACAGGGAACCGGAGTCTTTCCGAAATTGGCAGTTTATGGAGCAAGTCTCAGATCTCAAATGTTCGGAGGTATAGTGAACATCGAAAGCGGTTATTATGATTCTCTGGACGATCGTGACGGCACAGACCCAATGCTGGAAAATGCGATCTGGAAAAACCTCGTGGGTTTTGAAAAAGAACTGATCCAGAACCTGACGGTCAGCCTGCAGTATTTTTCAGAATGGATGCAGGACTACGATGCCTATACAAAGAGTATCGAGGCGATCGGGCAAGAGGCCCTGAAAGAAGAAAACCACGACTGGATCACCCTGCGTCTGACCAGTCTTCAGAAACAGCAGACCCTTATTCTGTCCTTGTTCAGCTATTACTCTCCGGCAGAACAGGACTGGTATCTGCGGCCGCTCGTCACCTATAAAATGAGTGACAATCTCCAGGTCTCTGCAGGCGCGAATATCTTCGGAGGAGAGAATGCGTATACCTTTTTCGGGCAATTGGAGGACAACACGAACCTCTACGCCAGGATTCGTTACTCGTTTTAAGCCACGTTGCTGCCCCGCCTGACAGTTCTGCGCCAAAGGCCCGGGAAAGTCCCCTTTTCTGGGCCTTTGGGCTGCACACAGCTCTTAGCTGTCCATGACGATAATCAGCAGTTTAAGGAGGACCGGCGTCAACAGCGCGGTGATGATGCCATTGAGGCAGAGCGCCAGCCCGGCGCTTGCCCCCTGAACGCTGCCGTCTTCCATTGCGCGTGATGTGCCGATAGCATGGGCCGCAGCTCCCATTGCCAGGCCAAACGCCGTGGGACTGGTTACGCCCAGAAGACGCAGAAGCGCAGGACCGACCGCAGCCCCCAGCAGGCCCGTAAGAATCACCAGTGATGCTGTTAAGGGGGGAATGCCGCCCAATTTTTCGACAATGCCCATTGCAATGGGAGTTGTGACGGATTTTGGAGCAATTGAAATCAGCATCATGCGGGACGCCCCCATCAACCCAGCCAGACCTGCAGCGCTTACAACGCCGGTAATCGAGCCGAGCAGCAGTGACAGAGCGAGAGAGACTCCGTGACGTTTAAGGCTGTCGAGCTGCTGATATAAGGGCACGCCGAGCGCTACGACTGCCGGGCCTAACAAAAAACTGATATACTTGCCGCCCTCATTATAGCGTTCGTACGGGATCTGAAACGCCTTCAGAAGACCCATCAAAACCAGGATGGAGAGCAAGACCGGATTAAAGAGCGGGAAGGTCCAGCGGGCATACACAGCCTGAGCCATCCAGAATACAAGCAATGTCGCAGCAACCGCAGCAATCGGAGACGTGAACGTGTCAGCCATGTCTTTCCTCCAGATATTGCTGGATAAGACCGACAACCCCAAGCACTGCGACCGTGCTGATCGTCAGACTGACTCCAAGCGACAACCAGGCGTCTTTCAGGCTCTCACCGTAGAGCAGCAGCCCAACGCCCGGAGGCACAAAGAACAGCGCCAGGTGTTTGAGCAGTCCATCGGCTGCGGTTTTGACCTGCTCGAGACGTACAAGACCGCATACAAGTGAGGTCGTAAGCAGCATCATAGCGATTACAGGACCTGGAACAGGAAGATGGAAAAATTCAGACACAGCTTCTCCAAGGACTAAGCATGTCAATATAATCGAAAACCCGGCAATCATATCTTCATTCTCCTGATGACAAAAATTTTATTATACTGTTGGGAAAGTGAAACATTCAAAATAGCTGAATCAGCAATGACTGCTTCGATATTTCCGATGTCTTCAATATGGAATGAGCGATTTTGTCAACAACTGGATGATTAGAGATAGCACTGTTTTTAATGAATGCCCTTCCAGCCATGCCTTGATTCGTTCTGTGAGGTGACGAACTGTATTGTTTGTCCTGTTACGCACTGTATTCCGGGCTTTAATTTTATCAGCACTTACACAGAAGGACAAGAAGGGAAATATCGTTTGCAAGATGAGAGGATGGGTGATTGCTCAGAGTTCCATTTTGCCGACATGAATCATCAAATTTTATTATTCTCTTTATCATTATTCTATATTTTTATAAGCTTACGTTTTCAGCTTATCAATTAACATACCAAGCTGTTTATTGCCAATTGCTTGGCTTCTTGGAGGACTTAAAGTAAGCAATTTAATTTATGCTCAATACCCGCTATTGTTTATACACAATATTATCTGAGATTATTATTATCCAATTCCTCAAAAAACCAATCATAAATTTTAATAAATTTTTCATATTCTGCTTTGTCTTTTAATAATTTAATATCAATAGATGGTCTTTTGTCAATTTTATTCTCAGGAATACTAACTCCTTTTATTTCATTCAATCGTCTTAAAATTTTCTTCCTTGTTTCAATACTATCAAATGGAGGTTTGTCCTTGTACCACTGAAAATATATTTCAATTTTTCCAGAAGTCCAGATTGCAAATGGAAAATGGGAATAATCAGGTAAGTCTAATGCGGGAACTAGTGAACCAATTTTTTTTCCTTTTCCGAACCAAAAACGAGAAACCTTATTTTCAAGATGGTTAATTATCTTGCGAACTATATCTCCTACAATTTTTCCATTTTTCTTTTCCAGTTCATCAAAAAAAGTTTTTTCTGTCCATTGATTGTATTCTCGAAGTCCTTTTTTTATTTGGGCTGAAGAAGTTTGTCCTATTACTCTTGGAACAAGTGTTTTTATTGATTCATTTCCAAACTGTTTGATCTCTAATCCTAATACTTCTGCTGGGGTCATTTGTTCATTGAGAAATTCAATAATCCGCTGCAGTTCTTTCGGAATTTTATCAGCTATAAATAACATTCTTATTTTCCCTGCTTTTAAATTGGTTTCAACAGTGTCCCAAAATTTTTCAGTATCTCCTGTTCTATCAATAAGTTCTTGAATTTTTATGTCTGGGTCAATATTTATAGTATCACAATATTTTTTATACTTATTTCGTATGTCATGTATAGACCAATAAGTTACTGCATTTGCAGCATAGTCAAGCATTTGTCCAACAATCTCTCTTCTTATTCTCGTATCTGAACTCCTTTTTACTTCCACTAATGTTGGTATACCGTCTTGATCAATAAACATATGGTCTAGAGACCAAATGTTATTTCCCTGTTCTTCATTTGGAACCCCAAACTCCCTTGAAATCAATATCCATTTTCTCGGATTATCAGGATTGATTTGGCTTCCTGAAATTAGTTTAGGGTAGTTTTCCAATAATTTCTGGAACTGTTTTTCAGTCACAAACTCCTTTTCATTTAATTCAACTAAAGATTGCTTGTGATTTAATATGAAAATTTGTTCTCCCATGATGCCTGTTTCTTATGGTTTCAATCAATTCAGAGTTATTATTTTAATTATCAAAAATAGTTACGCCTCATTATTTTTTGTTCTCAATCCCCAATTTACTCAATTCTAACTTAGCATAGAGACTAAAACAGCTAAAAGTCTATGATGGATTTCAGGTAACGTCCCAAGTCTATGAGCAGTAGCAGTGGTTAAAAGCAGTATGTTAAACTTTACATCACTGTTTAAAAATGGAGCCAAGTTTATGGATTTGACAGAACTGCTATTGCTTATACACAATGTTATGCATTCGTTTTTTGTCCTGTCAGATAGGCTTTCTGATTATTTCTCGTATTTTCTAAAAATCTCATCATTTTACGCTAGTATGTTTCTATTTTTCCTCTGTACGAAATTGCTTTATCGATTAAAACACCTTTTAGCCCCATAGTAAAAGCAATATTACTGCTTCTTATGGATAAGAGTTTATCTCCTGTGCCTATTTTAAGATCTGTCATTAAAGTTTCAGAAAGATATACGCTATGATCTTTTAATTGAATCCAGGCATACTTTTTCCCTTTATAAGGAATTAATTCGCCTTCTTTTAATGTCCTGTCTTTTAATTCAGGATTATCCGTCAATATGTTTTGTAATTTTGAATCAGATAATAATCTGTTTGTTGTTACACAAAATCCACCTGTTTGTTTACTTCCAGAAAAAATATAAATAAAATTATCTTCTTTGAGTTTATATTCGTGCACAACTTTTGGAGGGAATGTTAAAGACCCATTGTCTTGTATAATTGACCAAGCAAAAATATATTTTCCACCTTTACTTAATTGTGGCATTTTTACTCTCCTCCTTTAACTGTATTTTTATGTTATAATGACGCATATTCGCTGTTATGCGATGGCCAGAGCAAAGATTTCCTACGCCCCCGCCGGAGCACAGGACATGCGGAGACGGTTTTTCAGTCAATGGTCCATTCTTTGCATAGGACTTCTGCCTGTTCGATTACCAGTTCAGTAGCAGCCTTCTGTAAGTCAGGCGGATAACCGTACTGGCGGAGGATTCGTTTGACCATAACGCGGATTTGCGCGCGGGCATTTTCCCGGAGCGTCCAGTCAATGGAAACGCTGCGCTTTACTCGCTCAACAAGCAGTTGTGCGATGGTGCGCAGCTTTTCGTCACCGAGCATTTCCCTGGCACTGCCATTGTCAGCCAGAGCATCATAAAAGGCTACCTCATCCTCGGTTAAGCCAAGACTGTCACCCCGTTGTTCTGATTTGTGTAACTCCCGAGCCAATTCGATCAGCTCTTGAATTATTTCAGCAGCCTCAATAGTACGATTCTGATATTTTTTGACGGCCAGCTCCAGCATTTCCGCAAAAGACCGCGCCTGAATCACATTCTTTTTAAAGCGTGTTTTGATCTCATCATTTATC
>PDWI01000505.1_pt1 | contig 62872 bp, 56 predicted proteins | sample 1430891 | NCBI WGS metagenome assembly PDWI01 (sample SAMN01162508, study PRJNA174530) | Oral metagenome, whole genome shotgun sequencing project. | biome: Marine environment; feature: Marine mammal; material: Swab sample of the gingival sulcus; isolation source: swab sample of gingival sulcus... | reverse complement strand
CTTGGTGGGAGCTACAGGATTCGAACCTGTGACCCCCTGCTTGTAAGGCAGGTGCTCTGAACCAACTGAGCTAAGCTCCCAAGAGCTTTTTTTAAGAGCTCTAAAGTTAATTGAATTTTTTTTTATATGCAAGGAATTAGTACTAACCTTTAAATAAAATTAAAGTTACCGCCCCTTTAACTTAAAGAACAATTCATATAATTCTAGAATCTCCGTTTTAAAATTCTGTGCATCAATAAATGAATCTCCGACCTTCAGTTTATAATTAGTATTTGAAGTGTCAATTTCAATATGCGATTGTGCTTTTACAACATCCTTACAAACTCTAATGTTCTTATCATTATTAAGTCTTTTCATAAATCGCTTTATGGTTGTTGATGAACTTATTGGAGATTCTTTAATCCAATCTTGTAAATGATGAGCTGTTGAAATAAAATTAAATAAATGATCTGCATTAAAAGCTACATCAAGTTCTTCAGAATCTCTACATAATTTCTCGTAAAGATCACGAGGTGCTTGGAAAATATATGATTCAGCCATATCTTTCCCCTCTTTATTTTGGTTGGTTAAATTATTTGTGGTTATTTTTAATGTACTGATTCTTTTTATAAAAATCAAAAAAAAAAAATATTAAATTAATAATAATGGCTACAAATAATAATTCTATAAATACACGACTTCAACTTTGGATACTTTTAGCAATATCTATTTTATCAATTATTTCTTTTGATTATTCAATATCCTATCCTATTAAACTATTTGTTGTATTACTTCATGAAATTAGTCATGCTATAATGACAATTCTAACAGGGGGAATTCCTCAAAAAATATTAATTGGAGATGATTTATCTGGTTTAACAATTATTAAAAATGGAAATCAATTATTAATTGCTTCTGCAGGATATTTAGGAAGTCTGTTTTGGGGTTTACTACTTTTTTTATCTGCCGGAAGCAAATTTGAAAGAATTACAACTCTATTTATTTCTTTAATAGTTCTTTTATCGGCAGTAAACTTAATTGAAGGAGGACTCCAATCTTTTTTGAGTATTCTAGTTTCAATAGTTATTTTTGTATTACCTCGTTTTATTCCCGCTATTATTAGCACTTTTTTACAACGATTTATTGGTCTTACAAGTTGCCTTTATGTTATTTTTGATATTAAGCAAGATTTATTAACTACAACACTCAGAGAAACAGATACTCAGATTATAGAATACTTAACAGGAATTCCTGCAATTTATATTGGTATTATTTGGTTATTACTTTCAGTAGCTACTATTTTTATGGTAATAAAATTTAAATTTAGAAAAGCTAATTAATTATAACCTCTTTACTATCTTCTTCCTTAACCAATTTTAGTAGTAACAAACCTACTATAAAAAAGATTCCAATTGAAAGGATAGCAATTCTTTGATCATTAAAAATATAACTAACTAATCCGAACACTAAAGGACCAATTATTGCGGAACTTTTTCCAAAGAGAGAATAAAATCCAAAAAATTCGGTTCTCTTATCTTTAGGAGTTAAACGAGACATGAAACTTCTACTTGTTGATTGTGTTGCACCCATTACACTTCCGGCAAGGAGACCAACAAAATAAAAACTGAAAACCATTACTTCTTGAGGAGTTTTAGAAGTAACACTAGAGAAATATTTAATAATTTCAGAGTCTGAACTGCTTGTAAAATATGCGACCAATACTGTAAAAATCCATATAAAAAGTGAAAGTGAAATTGCTTTTTTTTGTCCCATTGAATCAGAAATTATTCCAAAAACAATTGATCCGAAAATTGCTGTAGTTTGAACAATAATAAAAAATAGTACTAATTCTTCCATAGAAAAATTTAGTGTAGTTGAAGCATAATTTCCGGAAAAGGTAATTACAGTATTTACACCTTCTATATAAAAGAAAAAAGCTAATAAGAATAGTGCTAAATTTTTATAATATTTTAGATGAGTTAATGTTGTATAAACTCTTCCTAAACCAATTTTTATATATGACTTATTTGGAGTGATATCTTTACGAGAATCCTTTAGAAAGATAAATAAGGGAATGCTAAATATCAGAAAAAATACTGCTGCAAGTGGAAAGGTTTCTTTAACCATCTCTTGTTGAATAAATGGAAAAGAGATTGCTAGAACAGCAAGAGAGCCCAAATACCCCATTGCAAATCCATAGCCGCTAACTCTTCCATAGTTTTTTGCACTAGTAATTTCAGAAAGAAATGCATCATAAAAAACCAAGCCCGCTTCAAAACCAATATTTGCTATTATAAATAAAATTAAAGCAGCTACAATATTTCCGCTATCGGTAAAATAAAGGAGCGATGTTGGTATAATGCACATTAAAGTAAATAATAGTAGAAATCTCTTTTTGCCTGCAGAATAATCAGAAATTGCACCCAAAACAGGAGCAACAACAGCAGTTATTAGCATAGAAACACTTATTCCAATACTCCAAAGCAAATCGCCTAAAGCTTTGCCTTCAGCAATTGTTTTTTTAAAGTAAACAGCAAAAATAAATGTTACTATAACAATAGAATATGAAGTATTAGCAAAATCATACAAAGTCCAAACAAAAATTTTGAACTTACTTTGATTTAGTTCCTCATTCTGATTTTTTTTGGAGGGAGTTTTCAATAAGGCCTCTGCCAATCTTCTTAAGCTTTCCTTCTTCTTTTAAATCAAGAAGTATTGCATCTAATATTCCATTAATAAATTTACCACTCTTTGCAGTGCTATATTCTTTGGCAATTTCAATTATTTCGTTAATTGTAACCTTAGGCGGAACATCCACAGCATAGAGTAATTCACCAATTCCTATTCTTAACAATATTTTATCAATAACAGCAATTCTTTTTACATCCCAATTTACAAGTCGCTTTTCAATTCGCTTTTCAATTTCAACTCTTTCTGCTAATATATAGTTAATTAAACCTTCACAAAATTCTCTATCTTCATCAACTTTAACATTATTAAGCTGCTCAAAAATAATTTCGGATAATCCGGCACCATGCATTTCATATGCGTACAAAATTTGTAAAATTTTTTCTCTTAATTTTCTACGTTTCGATTTCATTTTTACTATTCTCTTAACTAATTATTTTCTCTTTTCACTAAGAATTTATAAAAAACAAAATAGATACAAAGCATTACTATCTCTACACCTATAATATAACAATTTTCAAAATTAAGTTTAATAACTACTTTAGCATTTATCTAGTTATTTTAAAATTATTGGAGTGATAAAAAAAAAGCATCTCAATAAATGAGATGCTTTAAATATTAGTTCAATTTGAAAAGTATAGGAATTGAGACCTGAACTCTAACAGGTTTTCCTCTTTGTTTTCCAGGGTTAAATCTTGTTTTCATTACAGCGGCAATTGCAGCTTCATCACAACCAGCACCAATACCTTTAATAACTTCAGCTTTTTTTACAGCACCACTTTCATCAACAAAGGCTTTAACAAAAACTCTTCCTTGAACCCCTGCTCTTTTAGCAATTTCCGGATAAATAATTTTCTTTTGAATAGCTTCGATACCACCTATTGGTTGAGGCATTTCTTCAACAGCTACAAAAAATTCAATTGCTACTTCTTCTTCCTCTTCAACTGGTGGAGGCGGTGCCGCCACTTCTTCTTCAAGATCAATTTCTGTATCCTCAATCTCTATATCTTCTAATTCATCATCAGAAGGTGCTTCAATAGGAATTGGAGGTTTTGGAGGTGGAGGTGGAGCAGTTTCTTGTTTAGTAATTTCAACATCTTCCACATCTACTAATTCTTGTGCTGCCTCAACTGCCATTTGTTCTCCCTCAACCTTAGGGAAATATTTAAACGCAAGTATCAATAATAATAATGCTAAAATCATACTAATTTCAAACATCTTACGATACTTTAACTTTAGATCAACTTTCGGATTTTTTGGTAAAGCCACTACTTTTCCTCCTTAAATAAGAAAACATAGAATATTAATCAAATGTAACTTATAAAATCATTACATCATAATCAATTACCATCTGCATTTTAAACAGTAAAAAATTTATTTTGTTTCCAATTTATGCTTTTTATTTGAAATAATTTTAATAAAAACATAACTAACTAATACTCCTATAACACTTCCTAAAGTATCTGCAATCCAATCTAAAAGCTCAGCAGATCTATTAGGAATAAAAAGCTGATGCAATTCATCTAAAACGCCATAGAATATAGAGATAATAAATGCAAATATAAAATAAAATATTGATACTTTTAACCATTTTTCTTGAAAGTGCAGGTTTAAGCTAAGTAAAAAACTTAAAACTAAATATGCCCCAAAATGTTTTAATTTATCACTCAACTCTACAGCAATAGTTATATGATCAGCAGGTATACTTGTACCTATAAACAGAATAATCCAATAAAGAATTAAGGGAATAACTAAAACCTTAACTCTATTTTCCTTAAAATAATTATACAATAACAGACTTCCTTAAAAATTTAATGGTTTGTGGAATCTGATCAATTATTTTTTGCGGCACTATCCCAAATTCAGATTCTCTTTTTTTAATCAGATCCGCAGATAACGAATGTAAATAAACCGCAGAAATAATTGATTGCTCAATATCTTTTTGTTGCGATAAAAATGATGCAATCATTCCTGTAAGCACATCGCCACTACCAAATTTTGCTAACCCAGAATTTCCAGTTGTATTTATAAAACTCTCACCTTCCGGATTAAATATAATTGTGGGTGCTCCTTTTAATACTAAATATGCTCCTGTTTCAAAACAAAATTCTTTTCCATATTTTAATAAATCTTTCTTTAACTTAGCTAAATCAATTCCTAATAAACATGCAAACTCAGCATGATGTGGAGTTAATACAGAATTTTCTAAATTTAATTTTTTATATCCTTTTCTACCTATTGCAGCAATTGCATCTGCATCAATTACAAAATTTTTATTTGAATACTTTTTCAATATTTCAAAAATTGCTTCTTCTATTTCTACATTTCGTCCAAGTCCGGAACCAATTGCAATTGTATCTGCCCAATTGATTTTTTCTTCAATTTCTATAATGTTATTTTGAGTTAGGAATCCTCTTCCATTATCATTGTAGTCTATAACTATAGCGGAATTTAATTGTGTTTGAGGTATTTCTTTGTTTGATTTTGGAAAAGCCAAATATCCAGCTCCGGTTCCACTTATCATTGCGGCATTCATACAAAAAATTGCAGCTCCAGACATTGAAGATGAACCAGCAATTGTTAATACTTTACCTGAACTATATTTATGAATATTTACAGGTTTCTGTGGTAAAAATTTTAATGCATCTTCTGGTTCAATAAGAAAATCATTTGTATTCAGATTATCAAAATATTTTTCTCCAATTCCAATAGAACCAACAATAACTTTTCCGGAATTTACTCGTCCCTCTTCGTAAAATAATCCGGTTTTCATTCCAGCTAATGTAACTGTTAAATTTGCATTAAAAATTATTTTTCCCGAGGCATTGTCCAAATCAAGACCAGTTGGAATATCAATAGCAATTTTTAATGATTCTGATTGATTTAATTTTTCTACAATTCTATTGTAAGGAGTTCTTAATTCTCCTATAGAGCCTGTTCCAAGTAATGCATCAACAATAATCTCACATTGCAGAACTTTATTTAAATCTGAAATAGAATTGAAATATTTGAATGAGGAATTCGGGTACTCTTCAATAAAATTTTTTAAAATCTTGTAATTTGTTAAGGCATCACCTTTAAGATCTTTTTCGTTACCAAGACTTACAACATGAACATTAAATCCTCTAATCAATAATTGCCGTGCAACAACAAAACCATCACCACCATTATTTCCTTTGCCACAAACAATTCCAAATCTATAAGAATTATCCAAGTAAGGATATTTTTCAAAAATCGCATTTACAATATTAAGCGCTGCATTCTCCATTAAAATCTCACCAGGAATTTGCAACTCTTTTATTGCATAATTATCAGCAGCTCTTATTTGTTCGCTTGTAAATAGTGGTATCATAATAAATTCATGTTTAAAATGTAACACAGACTAACAAGCCTGTGTTTAGAATTTTTATTTTAATTTTTTTGTATAGAATTATCTATGCTAAAAAGCTTATATAGAGTTATTCTAAAAAAAATGTATTATTCAATGAATAAAATGTCATCTCTCACTTCTTCAATTTCAAGCTGATGATTTTCAAGTGGATTTAATGAAATTTTTCTATGATGTTCAAGATCAAAAATATCATCTCCTTCTACAACAACAACTAATTTTATAGTTTCATATTTAGAAACATCGCTCATAATATCTTCATGTTGATGAAAATAAATCTCGGTATAATCTTCATTCTTTTCATAATATGCGCCTTCAGACATTAAACTGAAATCATAAATTATATCATCATCAATTACTGCTTTTAAAATATCACAAACAAAAGGTAATAGTACTCTTGTTCCGTAATACAAACCTTTTTTATTTTCTTGTAAAGCTTTATCTAATGAATTCATTTTATCCTCCGTTATAAAATACTAACCAAACAATTATAAATATTGGAATTAATATTGGGATAGCATATTTAAGCCAATATGCAAAAAAGCTTGGCATTTTTATACCCGATCTTTCACAAATTGATTTAACCATAAAATTTGGACCATTTCCAATGTAGGTCATAGCTCCAAAAAATACTGCGGCAACTGAAATTGCACTTAAATAAATCGGATAATCAACAGATAATTGATGAACATCTGCGGCATTATTTATATCCAAACCAAATTTACCCATTTCGGCACTTAAGAAATTTAAGTAAGTTGGAGCATTATCCAAGAAACCGGAAAGCAAACCGGTAGCCCAATAAAATATTCCTTGATTTAATTTTTCACCATAAAGTTTTGCTTCGTGAGCAATTAGTTGAAGTGCCGGAATCATTGTTGCAAATATTCCAATGAATAAATATGCAACTTCTTTTATTGGTTCAAAATCAAATTCGTTTGCTTTAAGAATTTCTTCGTCAGCAGATTTATAAGCAATGAACATTATTGAAAACATTATAATTTCTCTTATTCCAAATGGGATTGGAGCTAAACTTGGAACCCAAGACATTACAGCAGGATCAATAAAAACTGAGACAAGAATTATTATTAAAAAGAAAACATTTTTTAAGCCTTTAAATTCTATTTTACCTGTATATTCTTCAGAATCTTCTTCCTTAGGCATATTTCTAGAATCAATAAAATAAAACACAACTAAAATTAATACTACTGTAGGAAGCCAAATATACCAGATATGTTCAACAAACCAGAAAAACTCAACCCCTCTTAAAAAACCTAAAAACAAAGGTGGATCACCAATAGGAGTTAACGCACCGCCTATATTACTAACAAGGAAAATAAAGAATATTACTTGGTACGGTTTTACTCTTTTTCTGTTAATTTTAATAAATGGTCTAATCAATAGCATTGATGCACCAGTTGTACCAATAATATTGGCAATAACAGCACCAATAAATAAAATTATAACATTTAACATTGGGGTTGATTTTTTATCAACCTTTATAAGAATACCGCCCGAAGCAACAAATAGTGAACCAAGCAAAGCAATAAATGCAAGATATTCTGCTAAAGTATGCAATAAGCTATGTGTATCTCCTAAAACAACCAAATAATAAATAGTTGTTATAGAACCAAGCAGTATTGCAATTTTGGGATAATGGCGCTCCCAAAAATGATGATAAAATAACGAACCAGTTGCTATCATAAAAAGCAAAATTACAAAAGGTATTACCATGTAAGTATCTGGTAATGTATGTTCGCCTCCGGAGGCTGCAAACAGTTTTGTTGGCAATTGAGTTATCAACAAAATAATGGAGTACAATAATGTTTTTTTCATATTGTTTACCTTTATTTATGGAGTATTTCTATATATCATTCTTGGAAATGGAATTGTTTCTCTTAGATGATCAATACCACAAATCCAAGTAACTGTTCTTTCTAAACCTAAACCAAATCCTGAATGAGGAACTGAACCATATCTTCTTAAGTCCAAATACCATTCAAAATATTTTTGTGGAAGCTTATGTTCCTTTATTCTCTCTAATAGTAAATCTAAGTCGTCTTCACGCTGACTACCACCAATTATTTCACCATATCCTTCAGGAGCAATTACATCAACAGCTAATGCAACTTTAGGATTTTCAGGATCTCGTTTCATATAAAACGCCTTAACATCAGCCGGGTATCTATGAATCATTACCGGCTTATCATATTGTTCAGAAATTATTGTTTCATCAGTAGCTCCAAAATCATCACCCCATTCAAAATCATGCCCCTTTGATTTTAGAATCTCTACTGCTTCTGTGTAAGATACTCGTGGAAATGGTCTTTTTATATTTTCTAATTTAGAAATATCTCTTTCTAAAACTTCCAATTCCGATCTACAATCTTCCAAAACTGTTTGAACAATATATTCAAGAAATTCTTCTGCCAAGTCCATATCATCATTAAGATCGTAAAAAGCCATTTCAGGTTCAACCATCCAAAATTCAGTTAAGTGACGACGAGTTTTAGATTTTTCCGCTCTAAAAGTAGGACCAAATGTATATACTTTTCCTAAAGCCATTGCTCCAGCTTCAGCGTAAAGCTGCCCCGATTGTGTAAGATAAGCTTTTCCTAAATCAAAATATTCCATCTCAAATAGTGTAGAAGTTCCCTCTGCAGCATTAGGAGTAATTATTGGAGGATCGAAAAGTGTAAATCCTCTATCATCATAAAAATCTCTTATTGCTTTAACTATTCTATGACGTATTTTAAGAATTGCAGTTTGTTTTTTTGATCTTACCCATAAATGTCTGTGATCAATTAAAAATTCAATTCCATGTTCTTTAGGTGTAATTGGGTAGTCGGTAGATTTACCAATAACTTTTAGATCAGTTGCATCTAACTCAAAACCACCTATCGCTCTGGGTTCTTCCTTAACTATTCCGGTAATTTCAAAAGATGTCTCTTGTGTAACATTTGCTGCCAATTCAAAAACTTCTTGACTAACATTACCTTTAAATACAATACATTGTAAATAACCGGTTCCATCTCTCAAAACCAGAAATTTTACTTTACCACTCGAACGTTTGTTATACAGCCAGCCCTTTAGAGTTACACTTTCTCCAACATGCTCTGATAAAGATTTAATATAAATATGTGAAATCATAATTTAACCGATTTTTTGCTTGAACAAATTTTATTTAATAATGAAAATACTATCTTTTATTAAAATTTGCTTAGTCAATTTTAAATAAAACAAACAACTTTTTATTTTTTTTAGAAAAAAAAGGATTTAACGAATTTATTGACTGAAATTTCTCACTAAAATTCTTTTACGATAGTAATCTTCAAAAAGTTTCTTTCTTCTTTCAACACTCCATAACTCAATCTCAATTTCTTGTAAACAATTCTCTACAGAAAAAATAACTTCTTCATCTGTTACTTTTACTGAGATAAAGTTAATTAGTGCATTATGAGTTCTATCAAAAGCATCAGCTATTCTTAAAATTGCAGAAAGTTTTAATACAACATCTCTCCAGTCCTTAGGTAATTGCATAAATTCTTCGTGCGAAGATTTAGGATGACTTTTTCTGTGATATCTTGCAATACAAGCTATAGTTCTAATCTCGTTTTCGTTATAACCTAAAAGCTCACTATTAACAATAATATATTGCGAGTGTTTATGGTGCTTGGAATGCGAAATATGAAATCCAATATCATGTAATTTAGCAGCTACAACCAAATAATCCTTATATATTTCAGAAAGTCCATGAAGCTCTGTAAGTTGATTAAAGATGATTTCTGCAAGACGAGATACATGATAACAATGTTTATAATCATATTTACTAGATCTTGCAAGTTGTTCAACACTTTCACTTCTTATATCTTTTACAAAACTATCTTTGTCGTATTTCAAACTACGACTTATCATGTCAAAAATAATACCTTCCCTAAGTGCATAACTTGAGATTATCATTTCTTCAAAATTAAGATGCTCAAAAATTGATGAAAGCAAAACAACACCAGCAGGAATTATATCAGCACGTTTTTCATCCAAACCTTTTATTTTTTTTCTTTGTTCCGGTAATTCTTTTTCTAGAACATTTCCTAAAACTCGTTGTAATTTTTTTTTCGTAAATTTATAATTGTTAAGAATTGCTAGAGAAGTATTTTTATCTTCTAAAGATTTTATCATTAAACCTGTTGACATAATCGTTCCAGATGAACCTACAACCATATCGACTTTATAATTTCCTATAATCTTAATAATTGGAGAAAGAACACCTTCAACCCACTTACTACATTCAGCAACTGCGTTATCAGTTACTTTGTAATCAATAAAAAATTTTTTGGTTAAACGAACAGCTCCAAGTTTTAGACTATTAGCATAAAGAATCTTACCTTTGTAACCAACAACAAATTCTGTACTTCCGCCACCAATATCAATACATAAAACACGCTTATTAAAAATTGGAACGGATTGTAAAACTCCAAGATAAATAAGTCTTCCTTCTTCAATTCCACTAATTACTTCTATGTTAATCCCAACTTCTTTATGTACTCTTTTTAGGAAATCAATTTTGTTCGATGCTTCCCTAACAGCACTTGTGGCAACTGCTCTTAATTCAGCATTATGAGATTTTGCAACTCCGGTAATTTTTTGCAACGCACTAATTGCTCTTTCTATTGCATCTTCTTGGATTATTTTTATATCGCCGATTGAACCTTCACTTAATCTGATTACTTCTTTGGCACTATCAATAATCTCAAACTTTCCATTCTCGTTAACTTTAACAACCACTAAATGAAATGAGTTTGTACCAATATCTATTGCCGCTAATTTTTGCTCCATCTATTTTTCCTTTTAAAACTTTGGAATAATTACTATTGAACACCAGAATCGAGGTAGATAGATTCCTCTTTTTCAAAAGCAATTAGGAACCACATATTTACAGAATTATAACTCAGCATTAAGATTATTTTTCTTTTCCTAAAAGTTTTTGCGATAATTTATAAACCTCTTCGGCAGTTACTTCATCAATTAAATTAGAAGATTTTATTAAAAATTCTTTGTTCTCTCCAATAGGAGCAAACCTAAAAGGATTATCCAAACCAAATATTGAAATTTGCGGGACATCAAAAATTCCAGCAAGATGCATTAAATTTGAGTTACACATTATAACTAAATCGCAAGTTGGAATTAAATCGACTATTTTTTTATAATCATTTCTATTAATAAATTGTAAAAACGGAACATCTTTTTCTAAAATGGATTTGACCTGTTCTTCCATTTCATTTTCAACAAAGAAAAAATAATATTCATCATTCTTAATTAATTCTATAATTAGCAAAAGGAGATTTTCTACACTCCACTTGTTATATTTTTCTTCAGGCTCATTATTAAGTAAAATGGTTTTTCTTTTATTCTCTCGCCAATGTTTTCGTCCTATTTTTTTAAGATTATATTTACAAGAAATTCCAACCGGATATAATTGATTTAATAAAATCTCAGTAATATGAACATCTGTATTTTCTTTCCATTCAATTCTAGATTTATAGTTAAATAGAAACGAAAAATGATTATTTAGTGCATCAATATATTCAACCCCTACTTTAATTTTAGTTTTTGCAAATACAGCAAATATATGAGACATTGTAGAGAATGAGTTAAAAGTAGGAACAAAAACCAAATCACTTTTTGAAGTAAATAAATTGAAGAGTTTGTATTTTTTTATTGTGTCTGTTTCTAAGAAGTCAAGAACTCTTTTCAACAATTCCGAATCAATTTGATTAAGAATTTTTGATTTTACGACAAGATTGATTTTTGCATTTGGAATGTTTTCTTTAATAACATCGAATACAGATTTAGCAGAGAATATAATTCCTAATTCAGTATTTGCCCAAAATATAGTAATTTCTTTAATACTCTTTAAATCGGCTTTTTCTTTTGGGGTAGATTTAAAAAAGGGTCTTAAAAAAAAAGTAATTAATTTCTGAAATAATTCATCAACCAACATTATTCACTATCTGAAGTATTTTTGTTAACTTCAATTTCTTCAAACTGTGCTTCAATAATATCTTCTTTATTTATTCTTCCAGCAGGAGCTTTTGTTTCTCTTACATTCTCTGGTCTGCGAGATTTATTTACAGCAGTATAAACTGTACGAAAAAACCGAATTCCTTTAAAAATAAGGTAACCAAAGAAAAAGGCTAATAAAATTCTAAAAAACATAGTTAAAATTTAACAGTAGGATTAAAGTACTCTATAAATCCTCTGTCTTTCCTAAAAATTTGTTTATATAATTCTTCAAAATCTTCTTCTTTATTTACAAAATCAATTTCCGTTGTATTAACAATAAGTAAAGGAGTTGAATTATATTTAAAGAAAAAATTGTTATAGGCTTCACTTAAATCTCTAATATATGATCTTGATAGATTTTTTTCAATGGAACGATTTCTTCTTTTTATATTATAAATAAGTCTATCTACACTTGCTTGCAAAAATATTACCAAATCAAATTGCCTAAGATCCCTTTTTAAAGAAGGAAAAATACTTTCGTATAATTTCAATTCTTCGCCCGACAAATTTAGGTATGCAAAAATTTGATCTTTATCGAAAATATAATCTGAAACAACAAATTCGGTAAATAAATCTTCTTGCATAAATTGTTCTTGTTGCTTAAATCTGTTTATTAAAAAGAACATTTGAGTTTGGAATGCGTGACGCTTTCTATCATCATAAAATTTTTCAAGAAAAGGATTTTCTTCAAATTCTTCTAAAACCAATCTTGCGGAAAGTTTATCAGCAAGTTTTTTTGCCAATGTTGTTTTTCCCGCACCAATTACTCCTTCAATTGCAATATATTTCGGACCTTCCAAAAACTTCTCCAATATTTTTCATTTTGTGTAATTCCCAATTAAATTAGGAATTAAAACATTAGTTAAAATTTATTTCTAATAAAACTCAACCAAAAAATAATCTTATACAACTTAATTAAACAAAAATAATGTTTTTAATTAGTCTAAATTTATTTTATTAACAATATATTTATCCTTTAAGTCAGATAAAAACATTTTTATTTTTTTATTTTTTACCGGATGTATAATTTCTTCATCAAGTTCTAGCAAAGGAACAATTACAAAATCTCTATTTAACAAATCTCTATGTGGAATAGTTATTTTTTCATTTTCAAAAACTAAATTACCAAAAAGTAAAATATCAATATCAATTTCTCTTGGTCCCCAAGTTTTTCTTTTTTTTCGCCCAATAACTTTTTCAAATTCTTTTGTAATTTTAAATACTTCTTCAACATCTAAATTGGTAAAAAAACTTAAAACTCCATTATAAAAATTTTCTTGTTCAATTTCTCCGTAAGGTTCAGTTTCATAAATAGAAGAAACTTCTAAATTTTCAAATCTATTATCACATCTAAAAGAATTTATTGCTTGTTTTAAATTTTCCGATTTATTACCAACATTAGAACCTAACCCTAAAAATACTTTATTCATTTCTACTCTTAACTACTTGTGCTTCTACATGATCAATTATTCCACCAACCGGAACGTTATTTTTTCTAACTCTTACATCAATTTTTTCTAGAATAGGATATTTTTCAAGTAAACTTTCGGCAATTAGCATAGCAATTGTTTCAATTAAGTAATAGTTTTTTTGATGTATAACATAATTTATATGCTTATAAACTCCATCATAATTAATTGTTTTAGACAAATCATCATTTCTTGCAGCTTCGGTAAAATTAAAGTACATATCAACATCAGCTTCAAAACTTCCACCAATTGATTGCTCTTCTTTTAAAGCTCCATGATAAGCATAAAAAGATGCTTTTTTTATTCTTACAATATTAAGCATTACTTATCCTCTTGCATAAATAATATTTTTTTAACTCACTAAAATTACCAAATAAAATACCCATTAACACTAAAACACTTCCTAACAAAACTTTGTCGGATAATTTTTCATTTAAGAAAAACCATCCAAGTAAAATTGCAATAATTGGTGTTATAAACGATGAAAGCGAAAGCACCACTACGTTAATTCTTTTCAACAACCAAAAATAAACTGTAAATGCAAGAATAGTTCCAAAAATTGCCAAATATATGATGGAAGCAACTGCTTTGGAAGTAAAAACCCAGCTAGAAAAATCTTCAAATATAAATGCTATTAAAGTCATTACAATTCCGGCAATAAATAAAGGCACACCGTTCATTGAAAATGAATTTAAGTATCCGCCCCATTTTTTTATTACAACTGCAACCGAACCCTGCATAAATGCACTTACCAAAACTGCAATCAACCCCAATAAATGATTTTCAAGATTAATTTTCATTCCATCTATAAAAATTATTGCTACTCCTATAAATCCCATAATTATACTAAGTAGTTTATACTTATCTACTTCTTCATTTTTTAATAAAATTAATGAAAAGAAGAAAACGGAAAAAGGAAATATCCCAAATAAAACAGAAGTTAATCCCGAAGGAATATATTGTTCAGCCCAATAAATAAGCCAAAAAGGAATTATAAAAGAAAAAAGTGCCATGTATAAATAAAGCTTAATTGCTTTAGAATCTATTTGAATTGGTAAACCTCTAAATTTTACAATAGTAAAAATTAAAATTGCAGCAATTAAAAATCTTATTCCCGCAGAAATAAATGGAGTAAGTGTAAAAAGACCCAATTTTATAGTAAGCCATGTTGAGCCCCAAACAAGACAAATAAAAATATAACCAACTACTATTTTAAATTTTTCACCAGTCATATTTACACCATTGCTATTACACCTAATGCTCTTCCAGATTCTTGTTTATCTCTTCGATAGGAATGATAGTTTTCATTTTCGAAACTGCAAATCGCAGATATTTCAATTTGTTCTTCGGGAACACCAACTTTAATTAACATATCTTTATTGGCTTGTTTTAAGTCCAATAAAAATTTTTCACCTTTTTGAGATAAATATTTTGAATCAAACTTTTCTAAAAATTCATCTCCAACTTCATAATTCTTTTTACAAATACTAGGTCCAAAGTAAATAAATAAATCTTGCGGATTAGTTGAATATTTTTCTATAAGTATGTTAACTGTCTTCTCTAATATTCTTTTTTCAGTTCCCGCCCAACCGGAATGTACTGCTGCAATAATTTTTTTTATAGAATCATATAAATATATATTTGTACAATCAGCAGTAGAAATTGCCAAACCTAATTTCTTTGATGAAGTTATTAATGCGTCTCCTTCTATTTCGGTTTTAAATTCAGAAACAATATTTACAATATCACTATGAATTTGTTTTTGAAGAACTACACTTTCCAAGTCTAATCCAAGTCGCTCAAAAAAAATTTTTCTGTTTTTCAACACTTTGCTTTCAATATCGCCAATAGATTTGGACATATTAAAATTAAATTTCTCTTTGCTATTATAATTTTTACGACTTAAACCAAACACAAGATTTGGAAATTGTTCAAATATTTTTGGCTTTTCTAGTATCATTTTATAGATTTTTTAAATCAAGCCTAAAATTTAGTAAGGAAGGAAGAAGAATCAAAATATTTTAAATGTACTTAAAATACATTTTGCGAACATTTTTTATCTAACGTTGTACTTTTAATGAATCGATTATTTTTAATGCTTCTGGAGTAAGAAAATTTCTTTGATAATTTTGAAGATTTATAAACAAACCCAAATTCATTGGCTGCTTAAAAAAATGTTTTCTTGAATTATAAGCAGGATTAATAAATGGAATAATATTTAGATCAATACTATTTCTAATTACTGTATTCGGATTTATAATTGTAGAATCATTATAAATTTTTCTATAGTATTTTTCATAAGAATCAGATTCATTAATTTTAATAAATCCATTATCTAGAATTAAAAAAGTTTCATTACCCGAATAAAGAATTCCTTCAACCAATTTATTTTGGATTTCGATATCTTGAGCAAACAAGCTTGTAGTAAAAAGTAAAATAAAAATTATCTTTTTCATTTTTGTTAATTAGTTATTATTCCATAATCGAAATATTCGATAGATTATCAAGATTTGAATTACAGATTAGTTAAGAACTGTTATAATATTGCTAAGATTGATTTTTAATTAAATAAAAAACCCAACTAAAAAAGCTGGGTTTTATTAAACAACTAAATACCTAAATTAAAAATTATATATTCTTTAAAGATTCTTCTAAATCTAAAAGTATATCATTTACATTTTCCAAACCGATTGCTAACCTTACACCACCGGCATCAAATCCTCTTTCTTCCAATTTATCAGCAGGCACAATTGAATGTGTCATCGAAGCAGGATGTTCAATTAAAGTTTTTGTGTGTCCTAAACTTACTGCCAGCGTCATTGTATAAGCATTTTCTGCTACATAGTTCATTAGCTTTCTGCCATTTTCTTTTGTTTCTTCGGGTGTACTTCCTTTAAGAGTAAAATAAATTAAACTACCAGGTGCAAAATTTCCATTAAAATCTATCATTTGTTCTTTTGCTTTTTTATGCTGAGGATGTGATTCTAATCCGGGATATTTTACAAAATCTACTTTAGGATGTTTTTCTAAAAATTCAGCTATTTTTTTTGCCGAACTTACTTGATGGTTTTGTCTTACAGCCAAAGAAGGTAAACCATAGGTTAAAATTGACCAAGCACTTTTAGGAGTTAAAACAGCACCAAAATCTTTTCTGTAAAGAAGTAAAGCATCTCTATATTTATTTTTCCCAATTACAACTCCCCCCATATCAGTACCAAATCCGCCCATACCTTTTGTTAAGGAATGTACTGTAAAATCAGCACCTAACTCAATTGGTCTTTGGCAAAATGATGTAGCAAAAGTATTATCAACAACTATAGAAATTTCTTCATCTTCAGCTCTTTCTTTGTTTATTTCGTCAACCATTTTTCTTAAAGAAATAATATCAATAATATCCATATTCGGATTTGCAGGAGTTTCAAAATAGATGACTCTTGTTTTATTATTAACCACAGACTGAATATTGTCTATGCTTGTTAAATCAATTGTATTAACTTTAATATTTAGCCTTGGATACCAATTTGTGAAAAGAGAGATTGTACAGCCATAAAGAGTTGTATGAGTAATAATTTCTTCATCAGATTTTACAAGCACACCAAGTACACCAGAAATCGCAGCCATTCCACTTGTAAAAGTAACAGCCATTTCACCTTTTTCTATATGAGCTAAATTTTCTTCAAGAATATCTTTATTGGGCTCACCAAGTCTATCATAAATAAGAATTGGAGATTCGTGACCATGCGCTTCAGTTTGAGCAAATTGCATAAATCCTTCTGCACCTCTTTCAACTGAATCTAATTTAAATGTTGTTGAAGAAGAAATTGGTGCTGTTACATGATGGGCATAATCCCATTTGTTTGATACATTTTTACCATTTATTAGTAACGTATCCATAGAATATTTGGAATAATCAATTCCATCATCTTTCATTTTTTTTTCATCTGGCATTATTGGCTCCATTAACATTTTAAGATTTATTAAATTGGTATTTTTGTTTGATATTTTATTGTTGACATTACGAAAGAGGTTTTAATTTTACCAATATTTTCAATAGCAGTCAATTTTTCTAAAAGAAAAAATTCGTAATCTCTAAGATTTTCTGCAACTACTTTTAGAATAACATCATTCTCTCCTGAAATGTGATAGCATTCTAACACTTCTGGTAAACCTTCTATAGCTTTCCAAAATTTTTTAAGATTTTTTCCTGAGTGTGCAGAAAGTGAAAGTGAAACAAAAGCTATTGTTCCCTTTCCAATTTTTTCCGGATTTACAATAGCTACTCTTTTAGAAATTACACCATTTTGTTCAAGTTTTTTTACTCTATCAAAAACAGTAGTTGCAGGTAAGTTTAACCTTTCAGCTAATTCAGCATTTGTAATTGAGCTATTTTCTTGTAAAATATTAATTATTTGGCGATTTATTTTATCTATTTTTGTCATAAATTTTCTAATAATAAATATTATAATTAGAAAATTAGCCATAGAGCAGCTATTTACCAAATTTTTTAGTTCTATACGGTAGCAGAATAAAATTAGATAGAGTGGTTAATGACAGTAACCAAACTATTATTATAACTATACTCATTTAAGCTCTGCTAAAAAATTTTAAAATACATTTCAGAAAATTTATAATAGTAAGCATTTATTTTACTAATAAAAATCTTGTGTTTTTATAATTTGAGAAAGTATAACCAATTTGATTTTATTTTTCAGGGTCAAATATTTACGAAAGAAATACTTTTACTATTTTGATTATAATTTTTTTTGCCTATTAACAAGAATAAATGCAAATGTACTCCAAATTATAAAGACAATTATTTGATAATATTCAATTGATTGTACTTGATTATAGAGTGAGCCTGAATTTTTCAATTATTATTTCTTCCATATTTTCAAAATGATTATTTTTAACACAATATATCTCTCCAGTATTTGTTACTCCAATTATCTTTCTATCAAGCTGAATACCCCCAGTTACTGGAATGATATTGTCTTTTTCGTATTTAAAAATATCGATATAATAATTGTATGTATTTAACTCACCCGTTGAAAACATAGGGAAATAATTATCGTACGGTTCTAAAATTGTAACTATTAACAAATTATTTAGTTTATGAATTGAAATTGGGACTGAATAACTCGCCATTATTTTTCCTACTATCTCTAGATTGGGATCAATGTTTTTATCATTTAACTTATATTCACTTACCAAGGCTAAATCAATGTACGTAAAATTTCTTTGAGTAACTGAATATTTTTTATTCATTTTACCATCTATATTGAATAATATTAAATTATAAAATCCTTCTTGAGAAGTGGATATTATTTTATCTTCAATTAAACATGAAGGAGTAAATGAAGTTAGTCTTGGACGTGTTAAAATACCATCAGTTTCAACTAACTTATCATTTGGTCTAAAAAAACTCTCTTTAAAATTAAAATTTTCATCATATATATTGAGAAAATTCTCATCTTTATATGATAAAAATTGAAAATTGTCATTACTAGAACCATCTATCAAATTTCTCTCGGCAGCAATAATAAATTCTTTATTTGGGCATTGTAAAATTTGTGTAGGATTTCTATGTACGTAGGACAATCTATAGTCTTTAATAAATTCAAAATTATTAAAGTAAATAACTTTTTTTAATAAAAAATCTAGTGCAAATAATTTTTCATCCTTGGTATAAATAAAATCACTTAAAAGTGAGAATTCTCCTGGTCCTTTTCCCTCTTGCCCAATTGTCTTAATTATTTTTCCTGCTTTATCAATTAAAAGAAGAAATTTATTTGCATTATCATAGATTATAAAATCTCCGTTTGAGGTTTCAAATAATTTATTTATTCCCAGTATTTTAACTTCCTTATTTAATGTAGAAGAAATATAATAAGTTTCTACTAATTCAAATATGTCCTCGAATTTTTTACTATTTTCTTCAAATATTATTTCATCATTAATTTTATTTTCTTTGCTACAAGAAATAACTAGAAGAGCCGTAAAAATTAAGTACATGTATAAAATTACTAGTTTCATTATAATGTCCTCATCAGATAATTGGATTCAAAGGGAAAATTAATATTTAACTTATTAGAAATTAAATTAATATTTTTAATTATAATAGCTTTATCAATATAAAATATTACAAACTAAATATGAAATATTCTTATATATTTAATAAGCACTTTAGCAAAGCTGGTAAACAAAAGAATAACAATAATAGAGTAGTAAAATAAGAAAAAGAAAAATGTTTTAACTTTACCAAAATAAGATTTTAATTTAGGAATAATAGGAAACATAAATTTTATCCCTATACACATCTGTCCAAAATAAAAAGCTTTGATTGGAAAATAACTTAAATAATTAAGATTTATTAAGCGGATAGAAACAATCCCTATCAAAAATTAAAAAGAAAAAAACGTAAGACGTAAAAAAAAAAAGAGTAATGGCACATATTCCAGTAACTTTATTGCTACTCATTTCAAAAAAAAGGGATTTTTAGAGTAACTCAGCCTTTCCAGGCTGAGAAAATTAAAAACTGCTAAAAAAATATTTTCATTGCGAGCTTGACCCGCAATCTAAGACTTTAAATAGGTGAAGTATCTTATTGGGAGCCTAACCCTGCTTATTGGCTTGCCGCTTGCTAGAGCCCAGTAAGCATATAGGTCATTCAGTATTTTTTATTTTGGACAGATGTGTTCGAGATATTAGATTTGAGAAATAAGATGTAAAACATTTTTCTCAGCCTGGAAAGGCTGAGTTACTTTTTTTTATTTGCCACCGTTAATACAGTAGCTGAAAATAAACCTTATTCATTTAAATTCTGTTAAAAGATGCTCATAATACATTTCAGAAAACTTATCATCCATTGGAATAGGTATAAAACATGGACATATTACATTACCTATTAATAAATTATTTAAATATAATCATTTTTATATTATGTATTTTAATATATAATATTATTATTAATAAAGTTATTAATTCTTGTATAAAACAAATCACTTCTAAAATAATTCATCCTATCTGCCAATTCAGCATAGGTAATATTATTTTTTGGATCTACAAATAATATAAAAAAGTTATAATTTATAGTTTTTTCATTTTTATTAATTTTATATATGTTCGTTTCAGGAAATTTTAATTTTAACATTTTAATATGATGTGTAGCCATAATAATTCGCTTTACTCTACCAGATAATCTTTGCAAATGTGAATAATGATAGTTGAAGCATTTCATACATTTAAGCGTATCAACGAAAATAATTACTCTAAACTCCTTATTTGATAATCCACCCTTAACTAAATCATGTTTTAATATAGTTGATAGTTTTTTACCTTCTATATGAGATATTTCTTTTTCATAACTTTTAAATTTTGTTAAATCAATTTTTAGATTTTCAAAATCTTGCTCAATAGAAGTAATTAAATTTATACAATAAGATAGGCATATTATGAATAATATACTGATTATTAAAATATTATTTTTTTTCATAAGGTAATAACTTATACTTATAAATTATAGTATTATTGGGTTCATCACTTTTCAGAATATAGTAAACTCCATCTTTACAATCTAATATTGGACCCGGCACTTTTATATCTAAGATACAATCATATTCTTCATTAAAAATTTGCAAATAATTATCCGACAATAATGATGAGCTTAAATAACTTGCTTCTTCAGTGTGATTAACATAGTTTAGTATTAGACATTTATTTTGGAAATCATAATTTAGTGACTTTATTCTAGTAATCTTAGCAACATATTTAGCAGTTGCCTCAATACTTTTCATTACATCTTCAACTTTCATTTCAGGAGATTCTTTTGAATATTTTGGTTTAACACCAAATTTCTTCAGTATTTCATATTTTGAGTTATAATGAAAAATTTTATGAGGTAAAGCACTCTGAACTGCATAAATTGAATTTTGTTCTCCTACACACAATCTAACCATAGAATTATAAACTGTTGGAGCATTACGTTTTTCATATAATTTATCCCACTTAAATATTCCTTTTTTTAATTTAAGATTATTATCCAAGACTAAGATAGAATTTTGTTGTGAGATTATTAATTTTAGTTCATCTTTAATCATACCGCATGTAAGAAAATCATCTCCTGACTTTATCCATTTAAAAGGTTGTACGATTAGATTAGAAGGAAATTTTTTACTTTCAATTAAATTAAGGTTAGAGTCATAAAAATCTACTTTTCTATTACCGTTTCCCATACAATATAAACCAGATTCTGTTAAAATCGGCTGTGGGTTTACAAGATACTCACCAGGTCCCCTACCATCTGAACCAATTTTTTTTATAAGCTTATAATTTGAATCTAATAACCACAGACAATTATTGGTCTTATCGGAGATATAAATAACACTATCCGTAAAAAGAAAATACTTCAATATACCTAATTTAAATCCACTTATATCTTTTAATACCAAAGAATCTATTAATGATAATTTCGTATTTGCTTTTATTTCGGAGCTATAATAACTAACTCGAAATTTAGATTCATCATCTCTACACCCAAAGAATGTAAAAATTACTGATATAAATAGAGATGCTATTATTTGATTTTTATTTTTCAATTTTTATAATCTCCTATTTATATCAGTTGAATTAATTAAGTCTAAAAATATAATTTTATACTGCTTCAATATATTATCCATTAACAACTACATCTTGACAATAACAATTATAATGCCATACATTCCAAACACAAGGGTTATCACCTCCAATCCAAATACATTTATCATAATCATATGGACTGATTTCAGCAATAATATTTGATGAAATAATTGCACCAAATGAAAAAATTAAAAAAAGTATTAACCATATTTTTTTAATGATATTTTTACCTATTCTTTTTTTCATAATAATTCCTCCTTTATAAAAACACATGAAATTTTATTATTTTTTTTCAGTAATTTATCCAAGAATAATTACATCCCAACAAATACAATTTCCATATAGAATACTAATAGGACAAACCTCCTCATCACCTCCAATCCAAATACATTGAACACTTGATCCCTCTTCTGCTAAAACAAATTTAGTTGAGGGAATAAACGTTGTTAATAAAATGGTAGCAACAACTACTATTGTCATAATATTTCTCTTTAATTTTTGATACATTACTTACTCCTCGTTTTAATTATAGTATTTGTTTATACTTTTCAAGACATTTATATTAAAAATTAAGAACAAACTTATACACAATAGAATAAAATTTCTTAAAATCATTCCCCATCCAAAACGGCTTTGTATTACATTACCGAAGCATCCGCAATCATTATCAAGTCCGAGATAAAAACCATAAACACTAAACAAGAAAAAGAAAGAAAAAAGTAATACAACAAAAATCATGGTTAATTTCAGCTTTATTTTTAAGAACAACATTACCGCTAAACTAATTTCAAATATTGGTAAAAGTGTTGTAGTAACTAAAATCAATTCATCCGGGAAAGGAAATATTTTTAATGTATTAATTAACTGTATGGGATTTAGTATTTTAGCAAAGCCGGTAAAGAAAAGAATAACAATAATAGAGTAGTAAAATAAGAAGAAGAAAAGTATTTTAACTTTACAAAAACAAGATTTTAATTTAGGAGTAATAGGGAACATAAATTTTATCCCTATACTTTCTATAAACACATTACAAAAAAAAGATAGATAATGTCAATAAATATTTTTTAAGATTTGAGGTTCGAAATATTAGATTTGAGAAATAAGATGTAAAACATTTTTCTCAGCCTGGAAAGGCTAAGTTACTTTTTTTATTTGCAAAACACAATAATTCACCAATAGTAAAATATAATATCACTCAAACACTTTATAAAAAATTATGTTTCTTGGGAAAGCAAAAAAAATTTAGACCCAATTCAGATTAACGAATATCCTCTAAGAAAGTCTTCTGTATCCATTCTTTTTCTTCCTTCAGGTTGAAGTTGTAAAACTTGAATAGCATCTGTTGAAGTACCAATAAAAATTTCTTTTTTGGTTTGTTTAATCTCCGATGGTTTTAGTTCTAAATCTGTTTTAATCCTTGATGAAAATACTTTGTAGGATTTATTATTTAATCTAAAAAAAGCTCCGGGATATGGTGAAAGTCCACGAACTAAATTATGAATATTTTCAGCAGAATTATTCCAATCAATTAAACAAGTATCTTTTTTTATTTTTGGTGCCGGACACGCAAGCGAATCATCTTGATTAGTTAATTCCACATTTCTCGATTCAATTAAATCAACTGTTTTCTTTACCAAGTCTGAACCAATCAAGCTCATTTTATCATGCAAAGAACCTAGATTATCTTGTGGTAAAATTTCAATTTTTTCCTTCAAAATAATATTACCCGTATCCACTTTATCTTCTAAAAAAAATGTAGTTAAACCTGTTTCAGTTTCTCCATTCATTATTGCCCATTGAATAGGAGCAGCACCCCTGTACTTTGGTAACAAAGAACCATGTAAATTAAAGGAGCCAAACTTTGGCATTGTAAAAATACTTCTTGGTAAAATTCTAAAAGCCACAACTACAAAAAGTTCAGCAGCAAAATCTTCAAGTTCTTTTTCAAACTCTTCACTTTTTAATTTATCCGGAGTAAGAACCGGAATATTGTTATCCAATGCAAATTGTTTAATTGGAGTTACAGAAACACTTCTTCCTCTACCACGTGGCTTATCCGGAGCTGTTACAACACCAACAACTTCATGTCTACTTTTATGTAAAATTTCTAGAGATGGAATTGCAAATTCAGGAGTACCAAAAAATACTATTTTCATTAAGCTATAAAATCCTTCCCTTTAGTTAAGGGATAATTACATTCAATTTCTCTATTCTTAATTTGAATTAAGTAATTCTGCATTTTTTTTCTTTCTTTTTCTGTTACTCTATCGGGAATCATTTTCCCAATTAAGTGATCATACTCATGTAATATAACTCTTGCAAAAAAATCAGTTGCTTCAATTTCTTCTTCTTGCTCTGCCGGACTTAAAAACTTAACCTTTATGCTTTCGGGTCTTTCTACATCGGCACGCAATTCAGGTAAGCTTAAACAGCCTTCTTCATAAATAACTATTTCATCAGAAACACTTACAATTTCCGGATTTATCATTACAATGGGTTTTATATGTTCATAATCTTCCAACATAGAAACATCAATTACAAAGATTTGTTTATCCAATGCAACCTGATTGCCGGCTAAACCAACACCATTTGCATTTCGCATTGTTGCAAACATATCTTGAATATTCTGAATTACTTCATCATCAATTGCTTTAATTGGCTGAACTCTCTTTCTTAAAATAGAATCGCCATAAACTGTAATTGGTAAAATTGCCATAAGTACTCTAAAATTTATTTAATCTATTTACAAAAGTAATTAACTACTTTGCCATTTAAAAGTGATTCTTCAGCTTTTATAAAAATTTCTAATTGATATTAGAAAGCTAATCCAATTTGCAGAAAGTAAAAAAATGATTTTATTAAGATAAGCAATAAAAAACCCCGACAATATTTGCCGGGGTTTCTTTTTTTTTAGAAGCTTTTACTTTATTTCTATTACCTTTGCTTTTACCTTTTCTGCCTTAGGAAGATGAACAAATAATCTTCCATTTTCCATTTTAGCATCTATCTTTTCATCATTCACATTTTCTGAAAGTTTAAATTTTCTATAATAATTACTTAAGTCAATTTCTTTCATAAGATATTGGCGTTGCATTTCCCCTAAAAAATCTACTCTCCCCATAATAATTAAGTCGCCTTTTTCTATTTTCACTTTAACATCTTCTTTTGCAACACCTGGCATATTTGCAACAATATAATAATCGTCGTTGGTTTCATATAAATCAACAAAAGGAGCAACCCAAGACTCTTTTTCCATTGCTTCCTCCCAGCTCCTTTTTTCTTCAACTTCGGTTAAAACTCTTGTATCTTCCATAATTTATCTCCTTATTTTTATCTAATCAATTCTTAATAATATATCTCATTTTATGTTGGGAACTGCTGAATTTATTTCAACAATTCCCTTAATTAAATTCCTACATAATTCGGAATAGAGTCCATAAAATAAGATCTACATAAAGTACAGAAAAATATTCTGTACACATTCCTACTTATTTTTTATCGTCATCATCAACTACTTCGTACGAAGCATCTTGAACTTCTTTATCATCTTTTGGAGCTTGTTGTTGTGCACCAGCATCAGGTCCTGGTTGTGGTCCGGCTCCTGGTCCACCAGGTTGTCCATCAGCACCAGGTTGTTGGTACATACTTTGAGAAATTTCGCCCCAAACTTTATTCATTTGTTCAGTAGCTGCTTTTATAGTATCTGTATTGTCTGTTTTAATTGCTTCTTCAACATTTTTAATTTCTGCTTCTAATTTTGCTTTTGCATCAGCAGGAATTTTATCACCTAATTCTTCAATTTGTTTCTTTGTTTGGAAAACTAAATTATCAGCACTATTTCTTACATCAACAGCTTCTTTTTTCTTTTTATCTTCAGCAGCGTTTTCTTTTGCTTTATTTTTCATCTCTTCAATTTCTTGCTCACTTAAACCACTTGAAGATGTAATTCTAATGCTTTGTTCTTTACCACTTGCTTTGTCTTTAGCAGATACATGCATAATTCCGTTTGCATCAATATCAAATGTTACTTCTATTTGAGGAACACCTCTTGGTGCCGGTGGAATTCCATCTAAATGAAATCTACCTAAAGTTCTGTTATCGGCAGCCATAGATCTTTCACCTTGAAGAATATGGATTTCTACAGATGGTTGGTTATCAGCAGCAGTTGAGAATACTTCACTTTTCTTTGTTGGAATTGTAGTATTAGCATCAATCAACTTTGTCATAACACTTCCAAGAGTTTCAATTCCAAGTGAAAGCGGAGTTACATCAAGTAACAATACATCTTTTACATCTCCAGCTAATACTCCACCTTGAATTGCTGCACCAATTGCAACTACTTCATCAGGATTTACACCTTTGTGAGGATCTTTTCCAAATACTCTTTTTACTAATTCTTGAACTTTTGGAATTCTAGTAGAACCACCAACTAAAATTACTTCATCAATTTCCGAAGCTGAAACACCGGCATCTTTAATTGCCTGTTCACAAGGAACTGCTGATCTTTCAATTAAATCGTCAACTAATTGTTCAAATTTAGATTGAGTAATTGTAATATTTAAATGCTTAGGACCTTCTTGCGTTGCAGTTACAAATGGTAAATTAACATCTGTTTGCGAAGTTGAAGATAACTCTATTTTAGCTTTTTCAGCACCTTCTTTTAATCTTTGAAGAGCCATTGGATCTTTACGTAAATCTATATTTTCTTGTTTAATAAATTCTTCAGCTAAATAATCAATTAATCTTTGATCAAAATCATCACCGCCTAAATGAGTATCACCGTTTGTTGATTTTACTTCAAAAACACCATCACCTAATTGTAATACAGAAATATCAAATGTACCACCACCTAAATCATAAACAGCAACTGTTTGTTCTTTATTTTTCTTATCCAATCCATAAGATAAAGCAGCAGCAGTTGGCTCGTTAATAATTCTCTTTACTGTTAAACCAGCTATTTCGCCGGCATCTTTAGTTGCTTGTCTTTGTGCATCATTAAAATAAGCAGGAACTGTAATTACAGCTTCAGTTACTTCTTGTCCCAAATAATCTTCAGCAGTTTTCTTCATTTTTTGAAGAACCATTGCACTAATTTCCGGTGGTGAATAAACTCTATCGTCTATTTTAATTCTTGCTGAACCATTATCACCTGAAATAACTTCATAAGGAACTTCTGAAATTTCTGTGGCTACTTCATCGTATCTTCTTCCCATAAATCTCTTTACAGAGAAAACAGTATTTTGTGGATTTGTTACAGCTTGTCTTTTTGCAGGCTGACCAATTAATCTATCTCCATTTTTTGCAAAACCAATTACAGATGGTGTTGTTCTTCCGCCTTCTGCATTTGGTATAACTACAGGCTCATTTCCTTCCATTACAGATACACACGAGTTAGTAGTTCCTAAATCTATTCCTATTATTTTACCCATTATTTTTCTCCTTAAGTCAAATTCCGACACAAGATCGGAATTATAATTTTTAATAAATTTAATTTAATTCAATTACTCTTTCTTTTTCTTCTTTTGGTTGTATTTTGTTTAATTTTATTTCAAGAATTCCATTTGAGAATTTTGCATCAACATTATCTGAATCAACTTCTAAAGGCAAAGTGAAACTTCTTTTGAATTCACCAAAGCTTCGTTCTTCTCTAAAATAATTATTTTCTTTTTCCTCAAATACTTTTTTCTTTTCACCTTCAATTGTTAAAATGTTATCTTGCAATGTTATTTTTAAATTTTCTTTTGGTACACCAGGAATTTCGGCTTCAATTAAAATACTTTTTTCATTTTCAGAAATATCTATTTTAGGTGAAAATGTATTAATTGTGTTAAATTGAAATTCTGGAAATTCGTTAAAGATTCTTTGAAATCTGTTTGAAATATTATCTAAATCTCTAATAGGTTCAAATTTTAATAAAGTCATTTTCTGTCTCCTTTATCTAATGTCTTTTAATTTCCTAATTTTTGATTTATTTATATCAAAGTGTGTGCCAAAAGCAAATAATAGTTATAACTCTTTGTTTTATAATATGTTACAGAATTATAGATCAAATATTATCACTCTGTCAATTTGGCTATATTTAGTCATATTGACATTATTCTTTTATTTTTGTCAGATGCTTAGTCAATTTGTCACATTATTTATTTGGAGAAAAAATGTTCAAAATAGAAAGTTTTGATATTAAACTTGAGACAAAATCATTAGGAAGAAATTTCATTTACAGCGAGGATATAGCTTCAACTAATTCATACTTGTTAGAAGATGCCTCTCAATTAAAACATGGAACAACAATCTTAAGTGAAAACCAAACTGAAGGAAAAGGTAGAATGAATAGACCTTGGTTTAGTAATAAAGGTCAGAATATTACATTTTCTATCTTGCTTACAAAAAATTTAGATAAAATAAATCCAAATCATATCAGTTTGGCTGCTTCTCTTGCCGTTTCATCTGCAATTGAAAATCTGTACCAATTAAAGACAGATCTTAAATGGCCAAATGATGTTTTAATAAATAATAAAAAAGTATGTGGAATTTTACTGGAATCATCTTCTAAAGGAAATGAAATAGAAAAAATTGTTATTGGTATTGGGGTTAATGTTAACCAAACTAAATTTATTGGTGATTTTAAAATTCAACCAACATCAATAAAATTTGAATTAAAAAGAGAAATTGTAAGAGAAAAATTATTAAGTGAAATATTAAATTTATTTGAAGAATATTTACATGAGTTGAAAAATAACTCAAAGAAAATTTTGGATGAATGGCGAGATAAATGCAGAATGATTGGGGAAAGAATTCAATTGGAAATTAATGATAAGAAGAAATTTGGTACTTTTTATGATTTAGATGCAAATGGATTCTTGATTTTGAAAACAGGTGATAAATTAGAAAAAATTACTACTGCAGATATTACAGTATAATATTAGAAAATAAAATAATATTTTAAATTAATAAACATAATAAAAGGCTTTATGAAAATTTATTTAGATAATGCTGCAACAACTAACATTCATCCAAAAGTTTTGGAAAAGATGTTGCCCTACTTAAAAAATAGTGCCGGTAATCCATCATCAATTCATTCTTTTGGAAGAAAAGCACGTGTTGCAATTGAAGAATCGAGAGAAGTAATTGCAGAGTGTATAAATTCTGACTCAAGTGAGATTTATTTTACTAGTGGTGGAACTGAGGCAAATAATTTTATTATTAATGGAATTGCCAAAACAGAATTTAATGAATCCGGCAGAAACCATATTATTACATCAGCTGGTGATCACAAAGCCGTGTTAAATACTGTAGCTGAATTGGTAAAAGATGGTTTCACTTCTTCGCAAGTTCCTTTAAATGAAAGATTTGATTTAGATACTAATAAAGTCTTATTTTCTAAAGATACTTCACTAATTTCAGTAGTTCATATTAATAATGAAACAGGAACAATCAATAATATAAAAGAATTAGTTTCTCAAAATCCTAATATTTATTTCCATTCAGATGCAGTTCAAAGTTTTGGAAAAATTAATATTGATGTAAAAGATTTAGGTGTTCATGCACTTTCTGCATCGGCACATAAATTTCACGGTCCTAAAGGAATTGGACTAGCTTACATAAAAAGTGCAACACCAATGGCTTCGTTTATTCATGGTGGCGGACAAGAACGTAACAGACGCGCAGGAACGGAAAATATTGCATCAATTATCGGTATGGCAGAAGCATTAAAAATTGCTACAGAAAATCTTAATGAAAACTTTGAGTATGTAAAAAAACTTAAAAATTATTTTTTAACTTCCATTGAACAAAATGGTATTGAAGGGATAATTCATAATAAGTCCGCAAATAATTCACCATATACACTAAGTATAACTTTTGATCCAAATATTTACAAAAACGACGCAGAAGCAATGATAATGTTTTTAGATATAAATGGCATTGCTGCTTCATCAGGTTCTGCTTGTGCTTCGGGAACTTTAAAACCATCGCATGTTGTGTTAACTGCAGGTTATCCCGAAGAATATGCAAAAGGAACGCTAAGATTTTCTTTTTCTACTTACAATACAAAAGAAGAAATAAATTATACTATTGATGTATTAAAAAAAATGACGAAACAGATTTCTAAATAAATTAGTTCATATAGTTTATCAATTGAGACAATTTCTCTTTCATTTCTTGTCTCGGAACAATTAGATCAATAAATCCATTCTCTAATAAAAATTCGGCACTTTGAAAACCTTTGGGTAAATCTCTACCAATAGTTTGCTTAATTACTCTTGGACCTGCAAAACCAATCAAGGCTTTTGGTTCAGCAATATTTATATCGCCAAGCATTGCATAACTTGCCGTTGTTCCACCAGTAGTTGGATCAGTTAATATTGAGATATATGGCAATCCTGCTTCGGATAAACGAGCTAAACGGCTACTGGTTTTTGCCATTTGCATTAGTGATAGTGCTCCTTCCATCATTCTGGCACCACCGCTTTGAGAAATAATTATCATTGGAATTTTATTTTCATAAGCTTTATCAATTGCTCTAGAAATTTTTTCCCCAACAACAGAGCCCATACTTCCACCAATAAATTTAAAATCCATACAAGCAAAAGCAGTCTTTTTACCATTTATAGAACCAATACCGGTTTTAACAGCATCGTTCATACCACTTTTCTTAATTGTTGCAGCAACTCTATCGGTATATTTTTTTGTATCTTCAAATTCTAATGGATCAGCAGACTTCATTTTTTTATCAAGTTCTTTAAATGAATTTTTATCAAATAAAATTTCTATATATTCTTTACTACCAATTCTAAAGTGATTATTACATTTAAAACAAACCCAAGAATTCATCTCTAATTGGCGTGCATAAATTATTTCACCACATTTTTCGCATTTAATCCATTGTCCATCTGGTACATCAAGTTTTTTACTTTTGGGAGAAATATTTTCTTTTTTTCTTTTAAACCAAACCATTGAAGTTATCCTTTTTCAATATTAGCAATTAATGTTAAAACCCGGGTTGGCTGCTCGGGATCATTTGAATATAAAGTAACTGTTCTCGCAACTTGACCAGATAAATGTTTTGTATCAAATTCAATTTTTAATTCAGCATTTTTATTAGGCTCAATAATCTTGCTCGTCAATAATGCCGCAGTACAACCACAAGAAGATTTAACTCTAGAAATCTTTAAATTCGCTGTACCAGTATTTATAATATCTACTTTTAGATCTAATATTTCACCTTCTTTTACATTTCCAAAGTTATGGTTATACTTAGATAGTTTAATATTAGCTTTTTTACTTCCATCCGGATTATCCTTTGTAAATACATTTGCGTAAAATACTAATCTTAATTGAGGGTTTTCCGGATCATTTGAAAAAATATAAACAAATTTTCTCTGCTTCCCTTTTCGTCTAGTTGAATTAAACTCCACTCTAATTGTTGTAGAATCTTCAGGAAGTAATTTATCTTTTGTTGGTTTAGCAGCTGTACAACCACAAGATGCTCTTACATTAGAAATAGTTAAAGTATCATTGCCATTATTATAAATAATGAAATCATGTTTAAGAATTTGACCTTCTACAATATTACCAAAATCATATTTTTTTTCTAAGGCAACTATTTTAGGATTACCAAATTGAGCAAATATTGTTGATATTGATAATAGAAATAATAGTAACAACTTTTTCATTTATTTTTTTCTAACCTTAAATTGTTTTAAATAATTGGGTTCTAAATAATCGTATTCAAAAGTTAATAAATCTTCTCCAAATAAATAAGTCCATTTTCCAATTGATGAAGCTCTAGGCGAACTAATTTCTTTTATTCCTTTTATTGCTTTAACATTCCCAAACACTAAATCACAGTTTTCAATACCATCATCTATTTCTTTTTTCTCAAGTAATTTAACATCTTCTATAATTACAGGAAGCCCTTTTTCTGATTTATACTTTGCATAATAACATTCATCAATATTAGCATTGTTTATTATTGCAAAAAGCAAATTATCTTGAATAGAACCGCAAATTTCTAAAGCAAGTGCATTAAATGTTGGAATAGGTATCAACGGCAAATTTGAAGCAAATGCAATTCCTTTAGCGGCAGTCATACCAATTCTTAGTCCGGTAAATGATCCTGGTCCTACTGAAATTGCAACAGCATCTAAATCCTTACCAGAAATTCTATTTGATGAAAACAACTCATTTATCATAGGAATAAGTTTTTCCGAATGAATGTGTTTCATCAAAATATTTCTTTCATCAAAAATATTCTCAGAAAATGATAATGCGACACTACACAATTCCCCCGAAGTTTCTATAGATAATATCTTCTTTTCTGTTTTCATAAAAGGAAAGATAAAAACAATTTTTATTTCTTTCTAATTTTTATTTTCCTACTTTTTTCCTTGTTAAAAGAAAGTTGAACTTCGAAATACGATGATGGAAGTATTTCAGGGAATAAATTTGCCCATTCAATAAATATAATTGCTTCTGTATTATTCAGATATTCTTCAAAACCAATATCATAAAGTTCTTCTATTCTTTTTAATCTATAAAAATCAAAATGATATATTTTCTTCTCACCTTGATATTCATTAACAATAGAAAAAGAAGGGCTATTTACATCGAGAATAGAATAATTTTTACAAATTTCTTTAACAAGAGTAGTTTTCCCTGTTCCTAAATTACCATTAAGAACAATAATATTGCCTTCAGTTATTTTTTCAGAAAAATCTTTTGCTAAACTAATTGTATCATTCAATGATTCTAAAGTAGTTTCAAATGGCAATTCCATTTACGCTTTACTCTCCATTGTAATAACAGGAAGAATCATTTCATCCATTGAAATTCCACCATGCTGAAAAGTATCTTTATAGTGATTAAGATATTTATGATAATCCGTTGGATAAATAAAATAATAATCTTCTTTAGCAATTATATAACTGGATGTTACGCCTCTTTTGGGTAACTTAAATTTAGCTGCATCATGAATTTGAATTGCATGTTTAGTATCAACTTTTAAATTTCTACCAAATTTAAATCTTAAATTTTTAGATGTTTCTCTATCAGCTAAAACTTTAGAAGCTCTTCTTGTTATTATACTTCCATGATCTGTAGTTACAATAACTTTTGCATTTTTCATATTAGCAATTGCTCTAAATGTTCCAAATAATGATGAATGAGTAAACCAGCTATTTGTTAATGATCTAAATGCTGATTCATCCGGAGCAATTTCTCTAATCAATTCAGAATCTGATCTTCCATGAATTAGCATATCTAAAAAGTTTACAACTACTGCCATAAAGTGAGTACGTTTATGCGAAACTACATTCTGTTCAAAAGCCCTTCCAACATCAGGATCAATAATTTTCATATACTTCAATTCATTATCTAACTTCACTCTTTTCCTATCAAGTAAATTTTGCAATAAATCCTTTTCATATTTATTCTGGCTTCTTTCATCATCTTTATTGCTCGACCACAAATCAGGATAATAACTCTCTATTTCTGAAGGATAGAGCCCGGCAAAAAGTGAATTTCTGGCATACGGAGTTGCAGTTGGTAAAATTGAATAATAGTAGTCTTTTTCTATACTAAAGAAATCCAATAATTGCTTTTCTAATAATAACCATTGATCTACCCTTAAACAATCTAAAACAAAAAAGAAAACTGGACCATCGGCATTGTCTAGATGCGGAACAACAAATTGTTCAACAATATCAGTTGTTAACAATGGGACTGATGAATCACCTTTATTATTAATCCAGAATTCATAATTCCTTTCAACAAATTTTGAGAACTCTTTATTGCATTCTTTTTTCTGCTCCGTTAAAGTTTGCTTTAATCCAACTTCTCTATATTTATCTAATTCCATATCCCAATTGACCATCTTATTGTTGATGTCAATCCAATCATCACAATCTAAATTATCCATCAATCTTTTAGAAATTTCACCAAAATCTGATAAATAATCTTTCGTAACATATTCACTAGAAATTTTCTTTCCATCAAGAATTTTTTTACATACCATTAAAATTTGCGAAGGACTAACAGACTTAATTAAATAATCAGAGATCTTACTTCCAATTGCATCGTTCATAAGAGATTCTTCTTCACTCTTAGTAACCATAACTACAGGGATGTTAGAATTTATATCTTTAATAACAGAAAGTGTTTCCAATCCACCCATCCCACTCATCATTTCATCTAAAAATATTAGATCATATTCTCTATTTTCAACTTCCGCAATTGCATCTTTTCCATTAGTTACTGTTGTTACATCATAACCTTTTTCTTTTAAAAATAGAATATGTGCTCTTAACATTTCTATTTCATCATCAACCCATAAAATTTTATATTTACTCATAATTCCCTAGAGTTTATTGAATTGAAATATGAACATCTAAACCAGCTTCATTTGTCGTTGTTGGAGGAATTCTAGAAGCACCTTCCGGTTCAACTGAAGTTCGTTTATAAAATATTGATAATGTTACTTTAGAACTAAGTGTGTACTTAATTCTAGGTTCAATAATTGTTCTTATAGTTCCATCCTGAGGTTTTCCCTTTTCAGTAAATTTATCACCCATTTCAAAAATAATAATTGAATTTTGGGCACTTGTATAAGACAGAGAAGCCTCAATATCATTTTTAAGATCTAGCCCAAACATTGGTAATGAGAAGCCTGCTTTTGAAAAACTTGCTGTTACACTTATATCTCTTGAAAATGTTTCAGTTATATTTCTTGTTGTAACTCCAAGATCAAAACTAGTTTTAGTAGAATACTTTATAGATCCGGTTAAGTTTCCTCCCCACAAATCATCAAAAGAAAGATTAAGACCTGCAAGTGGAGAAAAGCCATAATTAATTCTCTGAACCTGAATTTGCTTATTCCCATCTGGGTCAACTTTCCATTTCTCTGAATAAGAAGATGTATACGCATGGTTTAATGAAACTGATCTAGCTAATCCTTTAAGAAAACTAATATCCTCTAGTCCACGCCAATCAATTCGCCAATTTGCTCTAGGAATGTATTTAGATACATCTTTTAATATTGGCAATTTAGAAATTAGAGGAAAACTTTCAAATCCTTCTACAAATGCATTAGCAATATTTTTGTTAACATCATTTTTATATATTTCATTAACCTTAACAATTCCTACATCAGAAACAAAAATTGGAATAAATATAAATGATCTATCCAAGTTTCCACTAGAAGTTATATCGGTAACTAGTGCAGAACCATCATCTTGAATAGAAATTTTAGTATTTTTATTTAGTCCCCACCCTACTTTCCATTTTAGATTTATTTTAGCACCCTCCCATAAAGGTCTAGAAGTTTTAAAATCTACCGTATTTTTCTGAGTGAAATTATCAGAAAGATTACCACCAGGTATTTGGGATCTATTGCCGGCATCTTTGCTTAGTCCTAACATAAAAGCTCTAGAAGGACCATTATCAGCATTAAACGATCCCCAAAAATTTGAAAATCCGGTACCTTCTGCCCTAATACCTGAACTACTTGCAGAATTAGATTGACTAAAATTTATCTTTATATTTTCATAATCAAAGAATATCCATTTGGCAGCTAACTTCAAATAATTGAGAGCTTTTTTCAAAATCGGTTCACCTGCTGATTGAACAGAATCTGGTTTTTCCGTTTCAGTTCTCTTTAGATTATCTAATTCTTCATCTATATTTTTAACTTTCTTTCTAGAAGCTCTATTTCCTCGCTTATTCCTACTCGTTTTTTTCTTAGACTTACCTGTAGAGTTATTATCTTTAAAAAGAGGTGATGTTAAAGATTGCCATTTTAAAGTAACACTAGTCCTAATATTATTTGAAACTCCAATACTTCGTCCAAGTTCTTCTTGTTTAAAATTATTTGACCATCTATAATTTACACCATAACTCATAGTTATTTTTAAAAATTTCCTTATATTCCACAAACTTGGTAATACAGGAGATGTCTTAATATCAAAATTTTGAGAATAGTTATAATCTTTACCAAATATGGAACCATATAATATATCATTCCATATATCTTTTTCAGTTCTAGAAATATCATTAATAGCTAAAAGATGAGCATAAGAAGAAGCAATATTTGTACTATACGAAAAACTTAAATTTATCAATCCGCCTTCGGTCAACTTCCAATTGAAGCCCATATTTCTCTTTGCTGTAAAATCTCTCTGAGTCTTCTTTTTTGCATTTTCTGTTCTACTCAGATTTGAAGATTCTTTTCTGGATGCAGAGATACCACTATTAAAAGTCTGAGGAGAGAAATAAATTTTTACATTTTTATAATCTTCAAATAATTCTATTAAGGATCCTAACAATGGGATATCAGCTGCAAAGAAATAATTATTTTTACTAAAGTTTAATGAATATTTACCACTTCCATTCCATACCCATCTTCTTGAAAATACAACTGAGGGACTTCTACTATAAGTCTTATTATAGCTAAATGAGAATGATAAATTATTTATTATATCTTGAATATACCATGATTTACTTGGTAGTTTAAATCTTATACTTGAAAGCGACCATGTATCAGAAATATTAACCGTCTCAGATTCTTCTCTTATTTTCTCAGAAATATTTTTTGCTTCAGATTCTACTTTGCCATTTGCAATTTGTTTATCGTATTCTTGATTAACTGCTTCTTCAACTTTTATATCTGAAGATGGTAAATAAAGAGGTTTTTTAGTAGATTCATTATGCGAATAATTAATACTCAAATTACTACCTGCTAAATTCCAAGGCAATAATTTTAATAAATTGAAGTTTACTGCCCCCCCCCATTTTGCATTATCTACCCTACTACCAAATCTTTGATTCAATTTATGAAAAAATGGATCTGTTTGACTTTTATTAATGTTTACAGATAAGATATCGGCAAATTTAACCTGTGAAGATGCACTATAAGCCCAGCCAGGTGTATCATCAGCTCCTAATACTCTTAATTCATTTACCCATAATTCTCCGGAAACAGATTCACCTTCCGGTCCAATTCCTTTGGGATTTTTTATTCCAAAAGAGAAATAATTTATTTTTGTTAAAGATGGTCTTCCCTTTACTCCATAAAAGTGCCCCGGTTTACCTTCAACCGGAATTGTATAAATACTATCTTCAACTTCTCTTACTTGTTTTATTGCAGTTAATTCTTCAAATAAAATAGAAATTTCTGTCCAAGATTGTTTTAAAGGTTGTCTATATTCATAAAAATGCGAAGAATCTGTTCCAAATCTAAAATATACCTCCGCACCATAATCATCTTTGTCAATATAATAAGAAATAGAACCAATATTTGTATTTAAGTCTCCATGAATAAACAACTTCATTTCTTTATAGCTAAATACATCAAGGGGTCTATACAAATACTTAACTATCTCTCTAGAATCTCCATCCTCCAAATCAGTAATTTTTAATTGTAAAGATTGTTCATTCTTCAAAACTTCTTTTTCTGTCTGCGTTCTATCTCTCTCTCTTTTAACTCCGGGTGGACTTGAATACTCAGGATTATCTTCAAAATTTATTGTACTAATTACAAGTGTAGTATCATCTTCAGTTACTCTTGGTGGATCTAAAACTTTTTGCCATTGATTACCAACTAGATTTAATTCTGCAAGTCTAAAATGAACAGGATTTTCAACCCCATTTATCCAAAGTCTAATAGTTTCTATTGTTGTAAAACTTGGACTGCCAATCTTCTCTTTGAAATCTTTTAATGGAATTCTAAATTGGTACCAATTTTTATTACCACCACCCCCACTAATAAACTCGTTTCTTAATCTTGATGTATCTAAAGGGACTTCATATCTAAAATAACTGTTTACTTTATCAAGACTTAAATCCCTATCCATATCCTCAGTATCAGGTAAACGTCCGGTATCACTTAGTTTACCATTCCCTTCAGTACCGTTAATTTTTGAATAGTCTACAGAACCTACAGAAAATGAAAAATCATCACCACTAGGATCTCCTGTGCCATCAATATCTCCATACTTCTGTATTTCTTCTGCATTTGTCAATCCATCCAGTCCAGTATCTTCACCTTCTTCTAGGTTTCCATTACCCGGAGGATTGTCCTCTGTATCATAAACTCTGTTAGGAATAATATCTTCACTAATTAACCCAAGATCTATATATAACTTTATATCTTTCAAATTTGCTTCATTAGTTGGATCTTCCACTTTTAACCAAAACTCAATAAATTCAATATTTTCTTCAACTAAGTTACCTGCTGTTGAAGAAAGGGGCTTCATCATCCCACCCCAATTTAAAATTTTATCACTCAGTTTAGGATTATAATTGTACGCTCCTCTTTTTGCAGGATCAAAATAAAAATCTAGTGCTGTTATTTTATCTTCATTTCGCCCAACTTTTTTTCTATCACCCCAAATATCTTCTACATAAACATCCGATGGTAAAAAATTAAACCAAAACCCTTTTGCCTTGTAATCCATTTGTTCTTCTTTATCAAAGCTTCCAATCCCAATCATATTATCAGGTACACTTATATCTTTCCATCCTGTATAAGAAACACCAATTGGAATTGTTCTTTTTGCCCCTTCAAAATCATCTATATATGCAATACTTTTTTTATCATCACTAGCAATTTTACTTTTTTTAGTATTAGGATCTGGGCTTATATAAGCAACCTCACCCTTTAGAGTAATTGATGACATTTCTTTTGTGGAAATTAAATAATCTAAACCTTTGGTAATAAAAGGTAAATCGTAACCAGTTTTAAAATCAAACCCGAAAATTGAATTACTCATTGGTTCCTCACCAATTCGCACTTTATCACTAAGAGTTTTTTGATTTAGATTAAGAAAAGAAAATCCTAATTTGGTTTTTTCGTTTAGATCATAAATACCACGCATACCAAGTAAAGTTTTAGATGCGAGTTGAAAAAGATCATTTTTTTCGTAAGTAATTTTTAGGTTTGCACCAGAAACAAGAGCATCTTCGTTTCTAATAACAACTTGTCCAATATTATAATCAACACTATAATCAACACCTTCTTGAAGAGTACGTCCATTTAATAAAACTTTTACCGAATTTTCAACAATATTGAAACCAATATTATAAACAGATGAAGCACCGGCAGAATATTCACCAACTAAAATGAATTTATCTTTTTTCTTATCTTGTTTGGCAAAGGTTACGGAAGTATCATATACTGCATTATAAGCTAACGAAGGGTCAAAAATTTTCGGAAGATCTTTACCAAATGGTTCAAGTTTCGGAAAAATTATTTCACCGGTTTCAGTAAATATTGTTCGCCCTCCATCAAAATCAAATGCACCATCGGGACCACCAGTTCCACTCTCATCAGTTATATCTAGTCCAAAAGCTTCTATTAGATTTTCTCCATCATAATTATTAACAGGGTCTTGACCAGGAATTAAATAATTTATATCAAGAACAAATCCTTCTTTCTTTACATCTCTACCACCAATTGGATATATATTTTTTAATTGAAGATCCCACGCATCTTTATAAGCTCCACCAGGCTGCAAGTTTTTGGGTTTTATTAGCTTTAATACTAATAAACTAGATGTATCCGAGGTTTCTTCAAGAAATTCGCCATAATAATAATCGGTTGAACCAGCTGGTCCTTCAATTCTATAAGCAATAGCAATAGCATCTTCTGAACTAATTTGAGTTTTAAAACTTATAAATCCGGCTCCGTAGTTATAATCATAATGAATCCCTTCTTGTAAAATTTCAAACCGACCATCAATAATATTTCTTCCTATTGAATCAGTTACTCCAGTATTTTTAAAAGGAGATTCAGCATAAGGTTGCGGAGTGCCATCAGAAATTCTTGGAGGAAGATCTATGAAAGCATTTGCTCTTCGCTCTTTACTAATATCAACTGTAGCTGAAGTAGTCTTCCATACTTCAAGCTCTTTAATTTTATAAAAAGGATTAATAGAAGGATTTGCACTAGAATAATAATCTTCAAATAAACCTTTTTCTTTATAATCTTTACTAACAAAAAAGTGATTGGGAGAATAATCGTACGCATGTATTTCAAATTCACTTTTTTGCGAACCACCGGAAACAGAAACCTCTTCAACTTCACTTTTTTTCTGAGACGCAATGGTGGTTAAACTAAAAGGTCCAAATTGAAATAAAGCTTTAATACCAAAAAGAGCTTCACCACCTCCAACCAAAGGCGATGTTTGAAGTGAAACATTACCGGCTTCAACACTTTGTACTATTTCATCTTTGTAGCCCTTATATTGTAATTTAAGTTGGTTCTCATATTCAAATGTACGTTTAGTATTCCAATCAGCAGCAATAGTTAGTTTGTCCCCAATAGTTCCACTAACATTAATTTGAACAGTTTGTTTAAAGTCCGGTTCATTTCTTGTATTCCCTAAAAGACTTGCTGTTACACCTTCTGTAGTTTCATTTCTCCAAGCTCCATGGATATCAACAGCACCATTTATTTTAAGACTGATTTTAGGAGGACCAAAAATACTTAGTAAAGGTACACTAGGTAATGGAATTTCTATATTTGTAATATCAGAAAATAATTGTCCAAGATCATCCTTGCCTTCTTGTAAAGTATATTCATATCCTAATGATTTCCAGCTATCTCTTTCAGTACTATTTAATTTCATTTCTATGTATTTATCAATAGGAATCTTTAATGAACTTCTTACTTCATTATTTGCAATCAATTCCTTAATAATTACAAAGTTTCCTGTTGAATCTAATTCAACAGTTCTTCTTAAATATTTAGATGAAGGTTTTAGATAAAAACTAAAATCTCTTTTAGGGGTAAAACTTAAAAATTGATTGTCTTTGCGGACATACTGAAAGTGTTTTATTCTTGCAGTGGAATCATACATTGATGAATCAATCTTAACCAGCCCAAGTTTTATGGAGTCTTGTTTTAATGAGTCCAATTGCTTTAAGGTTAAATTTGTGTCAGGAGGGAAAAAATGTGCACTTTGATCGGTTAAAGCAAATATTTCACTAGCATTTATAGAGTTAAACGACTTAACATCATTAATATCTTCTGGGCTACCTTTAAACCTACCGGTAACCGAATCTGTAGAAAAAATTAAGAGTAATGAAAATATTATAAATATCCCAAGCTGTATTCTTTTTTCGAAGATCAAAATACTATAAACAACCTAAATTATTATGAAATTTAATTATTGTAAATATTATTCTATATAGCCTCCTTTTAATAAAAAGGGATGAAAAATTATCCATTTAAATAATAATTATCAAATACAAATAAAAATAGTCAAAAAAGAATCCCCTATTAGCGAATATCTTTGGTAATTGTTTCAACAGCAATTATTTCAATTACTTCACTATTTTCCACTATTGCTGCACTAAGTTTATTTCCCCTAAAAGCAGCTGTATCAATATAAAGAGTGTTCGATCTTTTATCAAAACGAACTTCTTTATCGGGTGTATGACCAACAATTTGTAACTTACCTAAATTCAATAATCTATCTCTATTCCACATTACTCCATGATCATCATAATGCCTATTATCAATAATTGGAATCAAGAGATCTAAGTTTTTTTTATAACCACTTGGAACAATTTTTTTATAAAAGGATGAAAAACCAGCATGAGTAATAAAACAATCATCCAAATTAAATGCTAAAGGCATATTATTAATAAGCTCAATATGCTCCCAAACTTTTTCGGGTTCAAACTCATAAGCTGCAAGAGTTGGACCGTGATCATTATGGATCCAGGTTCTAGCAAAAACACTACCGGGGCTTTCAAAAAAATGAGAAAACATAAGATCATGATTTCCCGGTGTGAACTTAAGCTTTTTTCTTTTTACATATTCAATTGATTCTAAACTATACTTTCCTCTATCAACTAAATCACCAACCGAATAAATATCAATCTCTGGATATTTATCTTGAACTTGATGATATAACTCTTTCAGCGTATGAAAACAACCATGAATATCGCCAATAACTGCAACCATAAAAGCCTATATATGAAATGTAGTTTTAGCAAATTCTGTTAATTCATCTCTAAAATTAGGATGAGCTATTTTTATAAGTGCTTCTGCCCTCTCTCTAATACTCTTACCAAAAAGATTTGCTACACCATATTCTGTAACAACATAATGTACATCGCCTCTTGAAGTAACTACACCTGCACCCGTTTTTAGTGTGGGTACTATTCTAGAAATTTTGCCTTCCTTTGTTGTTGATGGAAGAGCAATTATAGCTTTTCCGCCTTCTGAATGTGCAGCTCCTCTAACAAAATCAACCTGTCCGCCTATTCCACTATAAAATTTAGAACCAATTGAATCAGAACATACTTGACCTGTGAGATCAATTTCAATAGCAGAATTAATTGCAACCATTTTATTATTTTGTGCAATTATAAATGGATTATTAACATATTCTTGAGGGTGAAATTCAAAAATTGGATTATTATCTATAAAATCAAATGCTTTCTTTGTACCAAGAACAAATCCTGCAATTATTTTTCCGGGATGAAGAGTTTTTTGTTCACCATTAATAACTCCACTTTCCACTAATTCAATAATTCCATCAGAAAACATTTCTGTATGAATTCCTAAATCTCTATGACCTTTAAGATATTTCATTATTGAATCTGGAATTGCACCAATACCCATTTGTAAAGTTGAACCATTTTCAATCATTTCTGCAATATATTGTCCAATTTTATCATAAACAGCAAGAACATCTTTACCTGCATTAGAATCTACTTGCGGAAGTTCCATCATTGGTTCATTGTGCTCAACAATATAATCGATCTTATTTAAATGGATAAAACTATTACCCAATCCTCTTGGCATTTCGCGGTTAATTTGAGCAATAACAACTTTTGCCTTTTCTGCAGGTGTTTTTATATTACCAACATCTATTCCGTAGCTACAAAAACCATGTTCATCTGGAGGAGAAACGTTTATCAAAGCAATATCAGGAACAATAACTCCTCTTTTAAAAAGCATAGTTACTTCTGATAAAAATATTGGAATAAAGTCCGCTCGTCCTTCGTTAACAGGTTTTCTAGCATTACCTCCAATAAAAAAAGCTTTGTGCTTAAAATGTTTTTCCATTCCAGGTGCTAAATATGGTAAATCGCCAACAATAAGAATATGGTATATTAGAACATCCATTAAGTCATCTTTTTTCCTGACTAAAGCTCTAATTAATTCCATTGGAGCAGCACAACCAGGTTGAATAACAATTTTATCACCAGATTTTACTACTTTTAACGCTTCATCGGATGAAAGCACCTTTGATTTATATTTTTCTTGCCACGATAATTTTTGTGACTTATTATTTTTTACTATTTCATTCATTTCTATTCTTCTAAATTAATTTGTTGAAAAAATATGAAGTCTTCTATACTCCAAATCAAATGTTTCAGCAATAACTTCGTTTGAACAAGAACCAGCATAAGTACAAACACCTTTTGATAATCCTAAATCACCTAAAAGTGCATTTGATAATCCATTATCGGCAATACTAGTTATATATTCTAGAGATGCATTTGTTAAACCGTAAGTTGCCGTACGTGCTACTAATGTTGGAACATTGGGAACACAGTAGTGAATGACATTATGTTTTACAAAAATAGGATCTGAAATTGTTGTAGGATAACTTGTTTCTACACAACCGCCTTGATCAATTACAAGATCAATTATTACTGAACCTTTTTTCATGTTTTTAACCATTTCTTCAGTAATAATATGAGGCACTTTTTCGCCCTTAACTTGAACTGCACCAATTACTAAATCTGCAAACTTCACTCCTCTTGCAATTGTCATTGGATTAGAAACAACAGTAGTAATATTTTTTGATACAATATTTTCAATTCTTCTTAATTTTCCTAAATCCTTATCAAGTACAATAACTTGTGCTCCAATTGCATAAGCAGTTTTTGCAGCATTCAATCCAACAACTCCGGCACCTAAAATAACTACGGCAGCAGGGGCAACACCGGGAATACCTCCCATTAAAATGCCACGCCCTTCCGGTAAATTGCTTTTCAAATAACTGCTTCCTACTTCAACAGAAAGTTGACCTGCAATTTCACTCATTGATTGAAGAACAGGTAATTGATCATTCTTATCAATCAGTTCATAACTTATTGCAGTAACTTTCTTTTCAAGAAGTTTATCAATAATATTCTTACTACTTACAGAAAGATGTAAGAAAGAAAATATAATTTGATTTTCTTGAAGATGTTCTACAACTTCTTCAGTTAAAGGTGTTACCTTTACAATAAGTTCAGACCTTTGAAAAACCTCTTCTGCACTATAAACTATTGTAGCACCAGCATTATTATAATCTTGATCTGTAAAGTGACTTCCTAAGCCGGCTTCAGTTTCAACAAAAACTGTATGCCCTGCTTTTACTAATGAATCTACACCAGCAGGAGCAAGACCTACCCTTTTTTCTTCTCTTAATGTTTCTTTTGGAATTCCAATTCTCATAAAGCAAATATTTTTATTTTGTAATTATAAAAAATAAGGATAAAAACATCTCAAAACAAAACAATTTTAGAGTTTATAAATATTAAATATTATGCAATAATAACTTCCGATTTAATAAAAAAATGATACAAAGCGGAGTTATTAAAATAATTAGAATAAAATTGGTTTTAGTTTAATTTAGACTGGTGTTATCGGTTTCTTCCCTTTTAGAACATTTATAACATTTTTTGCAACTAAAACCGCCATATTATTTCTTGTTTCTAAAGTTGCACTACCAATATGTGGTAACAAAACAACATTTTCTAATTTTAATAATTCTTTATTAATTATCGGTTCATTTTCATAAACATCAAATCCGGCAGAGAAAATTCTTTTTTTCTTCAACATTTTTATTAGATATTTTTCATCAATAATTTCACCACGTGCAGTATTTATTAAAACTGCATTAGGTTTCATTAGTTCTAATTTTTCTTTAGTTAAAATTTGTTTTGTATTTTTATTTAAAGGTAAATGAAGTGAAATAAAATCGGCTGTTTTCATTAGCTTATTTAATGATACTTTTTTTGCTCCTAATTCTTCTTCAAACTCAGGCTTTTTACTTTTACTGAAATAAATAATTTTTCCGCCAAATCCTTTTAATTTTCTAGCTGTTGCCTGTCCAATTCTTCCTGCACCAACAATTCCAAATGTTTTTCCGGTAACTTGAATACCTTTAAATAAGCCTGGTTCCCATCCACCAAATTTACCTTCTCTCATAAATGTTTCGCCTTCGGGAATTCTTCTAGCACATGAAAGTAAAAGCGATACAGCTATTTCAGCAGTTGCATCTGAAAGTACATTGGGCGTATTTGTTATTACTATACCTTTTTTGGTTGCATAATCAATATCAATATTATTAAAACCAACTGCATAATTTGCAATAATTTTGCATTTAGATAATTGGTCAATCATTTCTTTATCATATTTCTCAGTAAGTAATGCAATAATTCCATCTGCATCTTTAGCATTTTTAATTAATTCTTCTCTAGTAATAATTCTATTGTGTGGAAAGACTTTTACATCAATTCCGTTTTTGTTTAATAAATCTTTTGCAACTTCAGGTAATTTTCTAGTTATAAATACTTTCATTATCTATCCAAATAATAATTTAACAATAAAAACTGCACCAAGAATTCCGGCAACATCAGCCATTAGTCCGGCAGCTAAAGCATGTCTTGTTTTACGAATATTTACAGAACCGAAGTAAACTGCAATTACATAAAAAGTTGTTTCTGTACTACCAAAAAATGTTGAGACTAATATTCCAATAAAGGAATCCGGACCATGAGTAGCAATAATTTCTGCCATAATACCAAGAGAACCGGAACCGGAAAGCGGTCGCATAATTGCCATTGGTAAAGCTTCGGCAGGCATTCCTATAAAATTAGTAAATGGTGTTAGCACAGAAATTAGGATTTCCATTCCTCCACCGGCTCTAAAAATACCAATTGCAACTAACATTGCAACCAAATAAGGAATAATTCTTACAGCTACATCAAATCCTTCTTTTGCGCCTTCAACAAATACTTCATAAATCTTTACTTTTTTAATCGCTCCATATCCAATAAAAATAAATATGAGCATTGGAATTGCAAGTGTAGAAATAATTTGAATAATATTCTTAAACAACTCAGGATTTAGAAAATTAAAAAATTTAACTACAGAAGTTATTAAGCCTGTAATAACAAGAACAAAAATTAAAACAGCGACAATTCCAAAAAAAGTTAATCCCTTTTTACTTGAACGAATTAAAGAAGAAACTCCACCTTCTTTTAGAGGAAATTTTTCTAAAACTTTTGATGCAGTTATACCAACCGTAGTTGCACATAATGCACCAAAAACTGCTGTTCCAATAATTATTGCAGGATCACTACTTCCGGCAGCAGCTCTTATTGCAATTGCAGTTGCAGGAATTAAAGTTAGCCCTGCTGTATTAACCGCTAAAAATGTACACATTGCATTTGTAGCAGTTCCTTTTTGGGGATTTAGTTTATCTAGCTCTTCCATCGCTTTTAAACCAAATGGAGTTGCAGCATTTCCAAGTCCGAGCATATTAGCTGCCATGTTCATAATCATTGCACCCATTGCCGGATGGTCTTGAGGGACTTCTGGGAATAAGAATTTTGTAATTGGTTTCATTGCACTTGCAATAATTTTAATAAGTCCGGCTTCTTCAGCAACCTTCATAACTCCCAACCACAAAGCCATAATTCCAATTAAGCCAATAGCAATATCTACTGCTATACTTGCATAATCTAATGCTGAGTTTGTAATTGCTTTCATTTTAGCGAAAGAAATTTCTTCAAGAATTATTTTTGCATAAAATTCATTCGCACTTTTTCGTTCACCAATTATTACTTCACCGGTTAAATCTTTTTCTTTGCCGGAAATTTCTGCCATATTTTTCCATAACTTCGGTGATTGTTCATCAACATTAAAAAAAAGTAAAAACTTATTCTTCTCAGAATCAAAAGTTATTTGAGCAGATTGGTCAATATCATCTTTAACTTTTAGATCATAAAATTCATTAAAAATCTCTTTAGGAATTTTTAGTTTTACATTGTAACTTTTATCTTTAAAATCACTAACAGAATCACTAAAAACAACTTCTACAGAAAGTTGTTCTCCATTTTGATATTTGTTATTTGATTTTTCTAAAACATCCGTGGTTATTGCAACACCAATACCAAGGATTAAAAGACCAAGCCAAACATAATTAAGCATTTAATATACCCCTTGATTTTAGGGAAGAAAAATTCAATTTTATCTTATTAAGTTATAAATTATTTGTCTAAATGACATAAAGTTTTATTCATTAAAAATTAAGAATATTTATGAAAATAGCACTAGTACAATTTTCGCCTATATGGGAAAATAAGAAAAAAAATATAGAACACATTATCAATTTGGTTAGTAATTTAGATCCTAACACTGAATTACTAATTTTTCCGGAAATGACACTAACCGGTTTTACAATGAATTCTAAAAAAAATGCTGAAGAAATTGATGGAATAAGTATTCATTTTTTTATTGAACAAGCAAGAAAACTCAAAACGGATTTAATTGCTGGAATAATTGAGAAAGAAAATTCTCACTTCTTTAATTCATTATACCATTTTGATAAAAATGGAATTATAAAAGCAGTTTACAAAAAAATTCATCCATTCTCTTTAGCCGAAGAAGAAAAGAATTACAAAAGTGGAAATGAGATTGTTACATCAAGTATTAAAAATCATAAACTAGGACTTTCTATATGCTATGACTTAAGATTCCCTGAATTATTTAGGATGAATACAAAAGAAGGAGCAGAACTTTTAATTAATATTGCAAACTGGCCAGTAAAAAGAATTGAGCATTGGAAACAATTAACAAAAGCTAGAGCTATTGAAAACCTAGCTTATTTTGTTGGCGTTAATAGAATTGGCAATGATCCTTACCAAGAATATAATGGCTCCTCAGTCGTTTTTGATCCAATGGGAAAAGAAATTGTTATGAATGAAAATGAAGAAACAATAATTTACGCTGATCTTGATTTTGAAAAAGTAAGAGAAGCTAGAAAAAAATTAGGCTTTTTGAATGATATAAAATTGATTTGAAAAAACAGTTTAGAGATAGAAAAATTTTAGCTTAATCGATAATTTCATTTTAATTATATCTGTTAACTATTAATTTTAAGTATTTATAAATAGAGATTATGAAATAATTTTTGAATCAGATACTATTATAGTTCTATAAACCAAACATTTTTTTTATTTCATCATTGTTTATTGACTTATATACTTCTTCTTCGGTTTCTTGATTTTTCTTTAATTTGAGTTCTTTAGCAAAAACTTCACTTTTTATTATTTTACAACTATTTACTTTTCCATAATTCTGTACTGAATGATCGGAACTTACAACAGCTATTGTTTTAGGAACCGGAGAATTATCAATTTCATTTTTAATTTTGCTATCTGCCGTTTTGTTATTCGAATATGTAATTCTCACTTTTGAGCTGGGAATAGAAGCCCCGGGGAATCCATCAAAATGTAAAGAAATCTTCATTCCTTTATTTCTAAAATATTGATCTAGCAGTTTAACAAGCTTAATTCTGGAAAGCTGTTTATCATTCTTCTGCACCTTCCACAATTCAGGAATTTTTCCAATTAAATTATTACCGTCAATTATATATTTTTGTATCATTTTAGTCTTTAAAAAATAAATATGAGCTTTAGAAAGTTTATAAACTTAGAAAACAATGATGATTAATTAGCACATTTATTCAATAAAAAATGAAATATTTATTATCTACCTGAATAAAGCCCACGTCTTCGGGTTACTTTAACATCTCTCAATTCAGGGGCTTTCATTCTTATTTCAAAACGAAATCCTGTAAAATTTCCTATCGGATTCCAACTAAAATTCATTTCCCAACACTCCAAATCACGATAAACAGTAACTTGCGGAGCCGCAAATTCTTTATCTTGGAAGTCATAATTTCCTCTTAATCCAAACTTCCAATTTTTTGCTAAATTAAAACCTAGATTTATACCCAAATTAGAATTAACCGTACTAACTAAGCCGGGTTTTGAAAAATTATAATTATAGCTTAAACTTAAATTCCAAGGAATTGAAAAATCAGTTTCTTCTTCTCTATATGATCTCTCATTTTCTTGTTGCCTAAAAGTATCAAACTCTTCTTCATCTTCCGGTTTCTTCCCTTTTCTATCTTCACCCGCAAGTTTTTCACCAGAAATTGAAGCAGAGATTGATAAGTTAAGACTTGTTAGTCTAAATAATCCTTTACCATTATTAACTAAATACTTATTTACTTTTCTATTATTTTGATAATCATAAAAAGAGTAAATTGATGAACCTGAGAAATTAAGAATATTTCCAATCTGTGTTCTATAACTAAGTCGCAAATCAGAAAATTTAAGACTATCAGCAGCAAAATTATAACCGGTTGATAAATCAAAATTAAGTAAAGTAATCTTTTTAGCCTTCGAAGTAGTATCAGTTGGATCTTTCATAGTTTTCATTTCAAAAATATTTCCAACAGAAAAACTTACACTTTGGGATTCTCCACTTCCAACTCCTCCAAAAATTTCATTAGAATATGGATCATAATATTCATAAGTTCCATCAGCTCTTTTTATAGTTTCATAGTAACCCCATTTCTTTTTCGAAAAATCCGGATTATAATTATAAGATATAGATGGCGTTACAGTATGCCTAAAAGCTTCTATGCCTAAAATTCGAGGTTGCATCATTCCATATAGTTTAGTTGAAGCCGAAACTCCTAAATCAAATGTTCTCAGAATATTTATATCACGCACATCCTTGCTTACAACAGAGTCGGTTACATTTACTGAATTAGTTGAATTAAAATTATTTTGTAATGAAGATATATTATTTGTTATTACTGTATATTGTTTTGTCTTTTTATTATACCATTTTTCTCTATAACTAATTCTTGGAGAAATATTGAAGTACCCAATTTTAGGAGAAGCATTTATTGAAATATTATGTTGAATACCAGCTCTTATTTTAAGATTACCATCAATTTGTTCTCTTTTATTTTTAAAGTTACCTGAATATCCCAAGCCAATTTTTTCATACCAACTTTCATCTCTGGCAGAAGCAGAAGTTTTAAATGGATAAAACTGCGACTTATTAAATGATATATTAGGTAATATTTCATAAATATTTCCAGACTTTATATTTTGTCTGCGATTATAATTTATAGTTAATGAATTACCAGATTCATCCCATCTTTTGCTTAACGTTGCATTAGAAGTAATATCTTGTGTTAATAATTCGTTACGCTTAATACTATTATTTGAAAAATATGAACCAGTTTGAAAATTTAAGTTAGCATTTAATTTTAACGATGGAGTAAAAGTTTGGTTATGAGCCAATCTTAAATACCAATCAACACTAGTTGATTTATCAGGATCGCCATCTTCACCAATTATAATTTTTGAGTAACCAGCACCTAAATTTCCACTAAAATTATATCTTTTAGTATATCTAAATCTAGCTCTACTTGCCCAACCGCCACGCATATAATAATCGCCGGTAAGCCTTAAATCCATATAATCATTAATAGCAAAGAAATAACCAAAATCTTTAAAATATTGTCCTCTATTTGCTATTGAGCCATAAGTTGGAGCAATAAGCCCGGATCTTCTTCCTTTCTCATTAGGAAAAACAGCAAAAGGAATTGGAATAGGAAGTGGAACACCTGCAATGTACATAAAAATCCACTTCGCAAAAATTTTATTCTTTTGAATTACTTTCATTTGAGCAGCAGTAAAATGAGTATGCGGTGTATCACTTTTACATGTTGTGTAAACTCCGTCTTTTATAAAGAAGGTATTTTTACTTACTTTCTTTACTGCAGAACCTTCGTAGCGTTGAGTTTCTTTTACATTTTTTGCGGCTGAAATAAAACCTTTTTGGGTTTTGAAGTTATAATCTAAACTAGTTCCCTCATAATTTTCTCCACCTTCGGAAAGCATTGGTGTTTGAGAAAGTTCCTTTTTCCCAGTTGAATCCGAATGTTCAAAAATGCCTTCAGCATGAAGACTATTGTTTTTAAAATCTACATTAATTTTTCCACCGGTAAGAGTAGTTTGTTTGTACTTTAACTCACCTTTACCAAAAACAAACATTTGCTTCTTTACTAAATCAAATTTGATTGAATCAGAAGCTGTACTTGTAACAACATCATCAACATCAAAAGTCTTCTTCTTTACAGAATCTTGTAAAGTTTCAATTACTTGATCCGCAAATGTTGAATCAACACTTAAAACTTGCTTTAACGAGTCTTGAGCTTTTGAGACAGATACAAATAACAATATTAGGAGAAGTAATTTTCTCATTAATTTATAAATTGAAAATAAATCATAACTACTGAATAATGAACAACAATTTTTGATTTATCAAATTTTGATTTTACGTTATTATACTAAAATAAATTTATTATACTTATCGCAAAGTAATTATCGAATTTAAGTAAAAACAATTACTAAATGGTAAATATAAAAATTAGTAATCCTATTTTATGTTTTTGTAATATCAAATTACTTTTATTAGGCTTCTAAATAAAAAACATAAAACGAGAATTACAGTAAATCTAAACAGAAAAAAAGCTAAGAATAAAATACTAATGAAGCAGCTCCTTTTATACCTGCACTATTCTTTAACTTTGCTTGCGTAACTTTAATTCTTGGTTTTAATGGAGTTAAAACTCTCTCTTTAATTAATTCTTTTGTAGCCTTAAACAATGGTCTACCAAAACCGGAAACACCACCACCAATAATTATATTACTAATATCTAATACGTTTATAATTGAGGCTAATCCACAACCAAGTTTTTTACCCAAGTCATCAATTATTGATTTAGAAAATTCATCTCCCAATAAGAAAGCATCATGAATAGTTTTTGGGGAAAGATTTTCCAAATTATTATTAACAAGTTCAAAAATTTTAGAGTCTTTGTTATTTTCTAATTTTATTTTAACCCTATCTATTAAATAATTGTTCCCTAAATAAGTTTCTAAGCAGCCGTAGGAACCACATTTACACTTAGGACCATTTCTATCAATAGTAATATGACCAATTTCTCCGGCAGCTCCAAAATCACCTCTAAATAATTTCTTCTTATAGATGATTCCTCCACCAACACCTGTACCCAAAGTAATCATAATAAAACTATCTAAATCTTTACCTGCACCATAAATCAATTCACCAATAGCAGCAACATTTGCATCATTTTCAACAAATGTTGGAATATTAAATTCTTTGGTTAAAATTTTTCCTATGTGAACTTTTGTCCAGCCCGGAAGGTTGGGAGGATTTTCTACAGTTCCTTTTTTAGGAGAAACAACACCCGGCGAACCAATGCCAATTCCTTCAATTCTATTTTTATTCCCTTTTAGTAAAAGCTTTATTCCTTTCTTGATTTGAGAAATCGATTTATCAGCACCTTCATTTGCAAGTGTAGGAATTGATGTTTTTTTTATTATTCTACCATCAGAGTTTACAATCCCAATTTTTACCTTTGTTCCTCCAAGATCAACACCAATAGCATATTTTGTTTTCATAGTTTATTTACCACCTGTAAAATTTTTATCAAGAATTGTTAATGGAGTTGGATAACTTAAATTTCCTAATGGTGTTCCTAATATTGGTTCAGCAACTAATTTAATATTTGCTTCTGAGCCTTTTTTTCCGCCAAGACTTAATGCTAAATTTATAAGATTATTAAGGCCATCACCTTCAAAAAACTCCATTAAATTTAAGCTCATTTCCAAAGGAATAACAGTTGCCTCTTTTACAGCTGGAACACTTATAGGATTTGTAATGTTTCCAGAAATTGTTTTTTTATTATTAATATAAAGAGTCCATGGAAATTTTTCTAATGAGATTGCACTCATACTCGAACTACCATTTGGATTTTGAGCTAAAACATTTACTGTAAATGTTACAAGGAATTTGCCCGAAATAACTTTTGAAGTTAAATTTACAATATCCATTGCACCAAAATCACTTAACTTAGATTTATTACTTACCGCAATATTCCCCACCTTAAAATTATTGATGCTACCAAGTTTAAACTTCAACTTAGAGAAATTCATAATAGAATCGTAAACACTACACGAAGAGAGAACCATAACCATTAGTAATACAAAAACTATACTTTTCTTATTCATAACAATTTAGACTCCTCTATTTTTTTCAAAATAATTTCTGCAACTCTTAATGCTCTTAAACCGTCTTTACCCGATACAACGGGTTCATTATTATCCAATACGGCATTAACAAACAATTGTTGTTCATGTTTTAGTGCATTAACTTTTTTAATCTCCGGTTGCTCATAAACAACCGATTTCTTATTCTCACCAACTCCCATTTCTCCAAAGGTTAAAAAGTGTTCAAGACTAGCATCTTTAGGAGAAATTAATCTAAATACTTCCGATACTCCGGAATCAAAATCAACAGATATATAAGAATCTTTTTGAAACATTCTCATTTTTCTCATTTTCTTTTGAGAAATTCTACTGGCTGTAACATTTGCAACTGCACCATTTTCAAACGCTATTCGTGCATTTGCAATATCTATATTATCAGAAACTACTGCTACACCACTTGCACGAACTTCTTTTACTTTACTTTTTATAAGGCTTAAAATTATATCAATGTCATGAATCATTAAATCCAAAACTACTGCAACATCTGTTCCTCTGGGATTAAATTGAGCTAACCTATCGGTTTGAATAAACTTTGGATCTAAATGATATTTTTCTAAACTAAGTAATGCAGCATTAAATCTTTCTATATGCCCAACTTGAAGAATAAGATTTTTTTCTTCAGCAATTTTAACAACTTCTTCAGCTTGTTCAATTGTACTTGTAATAGGTTTTTCAACTAAAACGTGTACATTTTTATCAAATGCTTTTTTAATTAAATCGTAATGCGCACTTGTTGTTGCAACAATTGATACAGCATCAATTTGCTCAAGAAAATCATCTAAACTCTCGAATGCTTTTGTCCCAAACTCTTCAGCAACTTTTTTAGCTGTTTCTGTTTGCAAATCATATACACCAACTAAATCTGCTCTAAGAACTTCTTTCATTAATTTTGTATGAATTCTTCCAAGATGTCCTGTACCTATAATCCCAACTTTCAATTCTTTCATTATTATCTCACTATTTTCTCGTAACCAATAATTTCATCGTACTCTCCAAATTTAGGAGATTTGTAATACAAAAATATGGAATAAACATTTTCCGTGTCCCAAAAATTTCCTTCAAAAATTCGCCAATCAATATTTTCAACAAAATCTCCACTAATTGTTCCGGTAACAAATTGGTAATCGTAAGTTCCCCTTTTTAGTTCTATATCAATCGTATAAAGATCATCTATTTGTTCTAGTTTGTACCATGGCAATACTTCCCAATTTGTAAATGAACCAACAATAAAAATATCATCATAAATATCTTTGTGCGGTTTAAACTCGAAAGTTGTTATCAAATAATCAGAATATTCATTAGTTCTTTTCATCAACTTTAAACCACCATTAAAATCTTTCTTTCCATGTTGGTAAAATCTGGAGTATTCTATTCCACCAAAATGCGCTTTAGTTTTTGGATATTGATAACGATTTTTATCTTTTGTATTTATTTGTCTGTATTCATTCCCAGGTTCTAGATCTCTAATTATAAAAACAAAATTATTACGTCCGTCCCATTCATAATTTTTGTATTCTTCAAAGGAATCTTTCTCAATTCTTATTGTCTGCGGAATCTCTAAATTTTTAACAATTTCGACGTACTGAATTAGAGACGGAAAAAGTGAATTAGGAATTGAAAAACTTGTTTTTAGATTTAGAACTCTGTCATTAGCATTATTAGATGAGATTCTTCCTTCTCTTCTCCAATTCTGAATATCAGATTTAAGTTTTACCTTATTTTTAACCACGTAAAATTTTCCCCACTCATAAACAATATCTTCATCGAACATATCCGTAATAAAAAACATCCACTTACCGCTATATGAAAATTCTATATTTTTTTTTGGAAATCTTTCTAAGGCAGAATATTCTGCACCTTGCGTTGTATGTGGCAGTCTTTCTAAGTTCACATTGTAGTAAACATTTTCACCAATACCTTCAAGCAAAAGATTATCATACGGTTCCCAATTTGCATCACAAAACTTAAAGGAAATATTAAATGATGGTTCATGTTCTGCTTCAACATCAAAAGCAATGTTTAACTTATCGCTAGAATTCATTCTAAGTACCGGTAATCCGGTAATATCTCTATTTACAAAAACATGTAAGCTTTTAATAATTGGCTCTTCTGCAAAAATATTTACAGCTAATAGAACTAATAAAAATAGAATTTTCATAAATCAACTGCTCTTAGTATTAATTAAAATAATTTGATCTTGAAAATACTAAAAATAAAGTTGCATTCAATGTAATTAGAATTGACTAAATCAATTAAAAATTAAACAGGAAAAATTAGAAAGCTAAAAGGTAAATGTGGAAATTTTTATTCAAAATTATAAAATTATATTACAACATAGCAAATTTGGAATAAATCATTAAATATATTAGCAATAATTATATATTTTTATAGTTGAACGCTATTCCCTTATTTTGTTCAGAGCTTTAATCTGAGCAATATATATGTTTATAAAAATTATTATTTTAGAGTATGAATTATTTATTTGTTGCTTTAGGTGCAGGTTTAGGTGGCGGATTTAGATATTTTATTTCTAATTTCGCGTCAAAAACATTTCCGGTTTATTTTCCATTTGGAACTCTAATAGTAAATATTTTGGGAAGTTTATTTTTAGGTTTTCTCATTTTTGCTTTAGATGGAAAAGAATTACTTTCCAACAATCTTAAACTATTTTTGGGAGTTGGTTTTTGCGGAGGATTAACAACATTCTCTACATTCTCTCTTGAAACAATTAATTTACTTAAAGATTCTCAATTTCTTTTTGCCGGTTTAAATATTTTGCTAAATGTTTGCATAACTATGTTAGGAATATATTTGGCTCATATTCTATCCAAATAAAAGAGTTATAAAGTTTTGTTAGTTAAATTAATTAAAACAATCTTAAAATAATAATGAACAAAATTGAATTTTATAGATTTAACATAATACTTTTTATTCTTACCATTTTTTTATCTTCAGAAAATCTATATTCCCAATACAAATATAACTTTGAGACTGCTAAAAATGATTTTAAAACAATTATTAAGCAACCATCAAAATGGGATAAAAATGATTGGCTTACAATCGGAGGAATTACTGCACTTACTTATGGAACAATGCACATTGATAGTTATGTAAGAGAATTTGCGTTAAAACATCATAAATACAGAAATACTATTCCCGTAGAGTTTGGAAGGATTTGGGGAGAACCATGGTTAACCGCAGCAGTAGCAGGAGGTTTTTATCTTCAAGGTTCAATTGCAGATAATACAGCAAACAAAAAATTAGGTTTTGAAATTGCCGAATCAGCTTTTTATACCACTGTAATTACTCTTATTCTTAAATATGGATTTGGTAGAGAACGACCTCTAAAAAATGCCGACCCATTTTCTTTTCATCCTTTTTCATTTAAGAATAATTTTTTTGTCTCTTTAAGTTCCGGACATACAGCTTTAGCTTTTTCTCTTTCCACAGTTTTAGCTGAGCATATTGAGAATGATTACTTAAAAGTGATTGCATTTATTCCCGCTTTTATGACAGCATTTTCGCGAGTTTACCAAAATCATCATTGGACTTCTGATGTGGTTTTAGGTGGAATAATAGGTTATAGTGTTGCAGAATTTGTAACAAGATTACACAAAACCAAATCATCTAAACCAAAGAATGGAATGCCAACAAAACCATTTCCTATTTTTAGTTTTAAGATTTCTTTATAAAACCTTACTAAAACAATCAGCTTAATAAAAAATTGTCAACTATCTTAACAAATCTACATTTATTGAGATAGCTGACAAAGAGTACTTCAAATTTAATTAGCTATTATTATCTTTTATATCTAACCGGTTGTATTCAAATTTCTATAAATAACAATTGCACTAAAGATAAACAATATAGCATAAATCAATAAATTCATATTGAAGCCGAATAGCAGACTTCCTAAACCAAATAAAAACGAATAAACAAGAACAACGCCCAAAATCCAATTAACCAATGCTTTGCCAAAATTCATTTCATTCTTAATTTCTCCAACTTTATCACTTATTACTTTCCAGCCTTTTCCGCCTGGGAATGTTCTTTTGTAGAATTCCATTAATTTATTTTCTTCAACAGGTTTTGTTAAATACGTAACAATAAGCCAAACTATTGTTGTTCCAAACACAATTGGATATAGTGTAATTGGAGATTCCAATCCAAAACCATATTTAGCAATTGGATAAATAGCCAAAGGTGCAATCATTGCAGAAATTTCTGACCAAGCATTTATTCGCCACCAATACCAGCGTAAAATTAAAACTGCCCCCATTCCCGCACTGGCATTTATTATAAATTCCCAAGCACCTGAAATTGTTGTAAGAAAATATCTGGTAACCAAAAGTGAAAAAATTGTAAGAACAATAATTCCAATTCTGGAAATAACAACATAGTGCTTTTCATCGGCATCTTTTTTTACAAACCGCCTGTAAAAATCATTTATTAAATATGAAGTTCCCCAATTTAATTGAGAAGCAATTGTTGACATATAAGCAGCAAGAAAAACCGCTATCAACATTCCTAATAATCCGGAAGGTAAATACATTAACATAAGTTTAGGATACATTAATCCGGGATCAACTGTATTTTCATATTTATCATAATAAACATCAAAATCATTAGACTTAATTAACGCATTTTCTTCATTAGTTAAACTTTGTTTTGAATGAACTTTTTCAGCAATAACAAAATAAGAAGAGTTTTCAGATTTTAGATCTTCAACTGTACTTCTTGGTAATAAAACTAAAGCTGCAAGTGCAACAATAATCCAAGGCCAAGGACGAACAGCATAATGAGCAATAGTAAACCAAAGAGTTGCAAGAACGCTATTTTTTTCATCCTTTGCAGACATCATTCTTTGTGCTACATAACCACCGCCGCCGGGATCAGCACCGGGATACCAACTGCTCCACCATTGTAGCCCAACATGGGCAATAAATGCACCAACCGATAATGCAAAAACTCCACTTACTGCTTGGTTAACACCAACATTTCCTATTGATGGAAAAAACTCTATTGTTGATTTAGGTAAACTACTTTTCAATGCACTCAAACTTCCAATTTCAGGTCTTTGTACAACAATTATTGCAAGAACAATACAACCAATCATAGCAAATATAAATTGGAAACTGTCAGTTCGTGCAGTACCCAATAAGCCTGATGCAGATGAGTAAACAGCAATTATTAAGGCTGTAATCACAACCAAAGTAAAAGGATCAAAAGTTGGGATAACAACCGAGAATATTTTTTCCATCGCTTTGTTAACCCATCCCATTACTATTGCATTCATAAATAGCCCAAGATAAAGAGCTCTAAATCCGCGTAATATTGCAGCAGATTTCCCCGAATATCTTAATTCTACAAACTCAACATCAGTAAGAATATTTGCTCTTCTCCACAATTTTGCAAAAAAGAAAACTGTAAGCATTCCACCAATTGCCAAATTCCACCAAAGCCAATTTCCTGCAATTCCATTTTTAGCAATTAATTCAGTTACAGCTAAAGGTGTATCGGCAGCAAATGTTGTAGCAACCATTGCAGTTCCGGCAATATACCACGGCATATTCCTTCCCGAAAGAAAAAACTCTCCTGTATTTTTTCCGGCTTGCTTAGAATAATAAGCAGCAATACCAAATATGACTAAAAAGAATACTACAATAACAGAAATATCCAGAACTGTAAGTTCACCCATTTTAACTCCTATTTAATTGAGTTTATTAATTTTTCAATTGCACTTACAATCATTAACTCAGTTTGTGCAACAGGTACTTTTGCTTTATCTATAATTTTTTGTTTTTCTTTTAACCAATTTTCATCAACTGTTCTTCCACTTTCTTTTATCTTTAAAATTTCTAACCCCAACTCAGAAATTGTTTTTAGATTTTCAGATATAGGTTTAATTTCTAATAAAATTGGAGATTGAGCAATTGTCTTTTCTAATTTTGAATGGTTTTCTTGCCATTTTTTTAAGTTTGTTTTAATCTGTTTCAACTTAGTTGAATTAGGTTTTGCATCTAATAAAAATTCATCAACTAATTTTCTAAAATCTCTTGCAGCTCTTGCATCAGCAGTTGCAACATCAATCACTCTTGTTAATGGTGACTGTTGAGTATGTCTTCGTAATCCGTTTCTCTTATAAATTTTCACAGGTTCAATTACAGAAATTAAAGTACTAAGAAATTCGGTGTTATTATTATTAGTCAGTCTTCTCAACATCATTTCAATATTTTTAATATGCAAAAGTCCATGTTCTTCAAGCTGATAACTAATAGATTCAAGTCTTTCATACATATTGTCAACATCATTCACACTTCTTGGTGACCAAAACCTTTCAGCAATTGCAGCAGTTCTTGGCCAAATTCGCGAATCAATATTTTCTTTTGAAACAAATTCTCCCCACATTGTTGCTTCTCCGCCAAGAACAAATTTTTCTTCTTCTAAAGTAAGTTTAGCATCAGATGGTATTGGATCGTTTAAATAATGATAATCTGTTGGTTGAATCAAATCTATGTAATATCCATTTGAAAGCATTGTTTGATAGCCTCTTTTTGCAGATTCAATTAGAAACTTTTGTCCGCGCCAAGATTGTATAACAATATTTTTAGGCATACTTGGATGAAGTATTTCATCCCAACCGATCATCTTTCTATTTAAATTTGTAAGAATTTCTAAAACTCTTTGATTGAAATATCCTTGAAGCGCTCCTTTATCTTCTAAATTATTTTTTTTCATAAATTCTTGAATATCTTCGTTAGCAGCCCATTCGTTTCCATTGTTTTCATCACCACCAATATGAAAGTATTCATCAGGAAAAAGTTGTGTTAATTCCTTAAATAAATTTTCTAAAAATTCATAAGTTTTCTCTATTGTTGGATTTAGAGTAGGATTACAAACTCCCCATTTTCTTTCAATCTCATATGGTCCATTTCCACTTGCTAATTCAGGATAAGCTGTTAAAATAGCTGTTGAGTGTCCGGGAATATCTATTTCGGGAATTACTCTTATTCCTCTATCTTCCGCATAATTAACAATATCTTTTATTTGAGAATGAGTATAATAAAATCCATCAGAACCTAATTTATGAAGTTTGGGATAAACTTTACTTTCAATTCTAAATCCTTGGTCTTCTGATAAATGCCAATGTAAAACATTCATCTTAACCGCTGCCATTGCATCAAGATTTCTTTTTATTACATCCACAGGCATAAAGTGTCTGCCAACATCAATTAAAAGTCCACGCCAAGTAAATCTAGGCGCATCTTTAATTTTTACATTTGGGAAGTAATACCCGTTTTCATCAGAACTTAAAAGTTGAAGTAATGTTTCCAAGCCATATAAAGAACCAATATCAGTTTTAGAAATTAGTAAAATACTATCTTTCGTAATCTCTAATTTATAGGATTCATCAATTCCCAACTTTATTTTTGCTGTTTCTTTACAATCAATTTGAAGCTTTGCATCACTATTCAAAATGGAAGAAAATGGGTGTTCCAAGAACAATCCTGTTCTTTTCGCTAGTCTTTCCAAAAATCTATTAGATGTTTTTTCTAATCTTGAGGACTCCAAATTAACCGAAAGATTAAAAGATTCATCAATTCTAAATTTTCCATCCTTTAATTCAACAGATTCCGGATATGGCATTAGGTTGAGACTATTAATATTACTTTGAGCTAAAAGTAAATTTGATACTAAAATAACGATTACAGTTATAATTTTTTTCATTAGGCATTCTCTCAATTTTTATCTGTAAAAATACTGATATAGAAAATAAAAAAGCTACCTATTTCACATCTTTACAAGATAAAAAATACTGAATGACCTATAAGAAACATCTATATTGTGGACTCCGTTTTGCAATCTATGCAATATTAATGTACGAATATTCTTACTAAAGCAAGTGGCAAGCCAATAAGTGAGAACAAGTTCCTAATAATAAACTCCAGCTATTCAAACCGGCATTTTAGCAGTTTCTAATTTTCTCAGATTGGAAAATCTGAGTTACTCAAAGAGTTCCTTTTATTTGGGAACGACAAAGTTTCTGGAATATGTCCCTTTACGCTTTTTTTAAACGTCTTTTAATTTTTAATTTTTCCATTTTACTTTTTTTTGCCTTGCCAATGGCTGCCAGCCTTTTTATGTTTTCTCAAATATTTTCTATAGTTAAAATAAATCATCATATAATTCGTTATTCTCTAACTAACCGATATATAATTAATAAAAACATTAAACATAAAACTTATTTTGATGAGTTTGTGTGAAAAATAAAATCTAATAGTTTTAAATGCTATATATGGTTGGACAGTACGATAATAGGTTATATTTACAAGAAAATAAATGTTTATTTAATTTGAAGAACAAAAATTACAGTTTCAAAGTGTTATCTTGTGTAATAATTTATAGTTTAATTGAGTATAGTATATGAAAGAAATAATAATATTTTTGATTTTCTTCTTTAACATAATTTGTGCACAAACTTATAAATGGGAAAGTATTGCACCAATACAAGAAAGACGATGGTTACATTCAGCTGTTGAACTATCTAATGGTGAAACTTTAGTTACTGGTGGTGAAACGCTTGATGACCATTTTAACGCTGGAATAAGTAACAGTTGTGAAATTTACAATATAGAATCAAATACTTGGCGTTATACAGATACAATGAATGTAAAAAGGTGGAAACATGCTTCCATTTTACTTGATGATGGAAGGGTTTTAGTAATTGGTGGAAAAAATGAATTAAGTTGTGAGATATTCAATCCAATAACAGAAAAATGGACACTAACAGACTCGTTGTTATTAAAAAGACGAGATGAACCAATAATTACAAAACTACAAAACGGAAATATCTTAATTACTGGTGGAAGTAGAAGAACTGGTGTAGGTAAAGAAGAAATATATAATAGTTGTGAAGTTTTTGATGTGCAAAGTGAAAAATGGATTAAAGTTGCTGACATGAATTTTACACGTAAGAGTCATACTGCAACTACATTAGAAGATGGACGCGTTTTAATTACTGGTGGAATTGGAAGAAGGGATACAAGCGACACATTAACAGAAATATGTGAAATATATAATCCTAGTATAAATAAATGGATATTGGGTGATACTATAAAAGTAGCCCACTATAATCATTGTGCATTGCTATTGGATAATGGTAATGTCTTTATCTCTTCTGGTGAAATAAAAGGAGATAGTTATTTTACTGAAATTTGTGAATTGTATGACCCAATTAATGATAAGTGGGAGTTTTGGGGGCACTTAACCAAATATCATCCTCGTCATTCTACATTTCAACTAAGTGACTCAACAATTCTAGTAGCCGGTGGTGATAACCCGCATTGGGAAATATTCAACTTGAATCAACAAAAAAGTACGTATGTAGGAATTTCTGAGATTTACTGGTTTTTACAATCTG
>PDWI01000504.1_pt1 | contig 62873 bp, 57 predicted proteins | sample 1430891 | NCBI WGS metagenome assembly PDWI01 (sample SAMN01162508, study PRJNA174530) | Oral metagenome, whole genome shotgun sequencing project. | biome: Marine environment; feature: Marine mammal; material: Swab sample of the gingival sulcus; isolation source: swab sample of gingival sulcus... | reverse complement strand
GTTCTTTAACGTGTACCCCAAACCAAGAAACACGGCTCGCTTATAAATGCCTTATATCCCCGTCGAAACCTTTACATCCCCATGTATAAGTGAAAAGTTAATACCGCTTCATCTCGCGCGCTATCCGCCGATCGGCTTCTTTTTTGGCGATTGTTTGGCGCTTATCGTATTGACGTTTACCCTTAGCAACGCCAATTTCAACTTTCATTCTGCCTTCGCTATTAATGTAAACACGTAGCGGCACAATGGTGTAACCCTTTTGGGCAATTAAACCAATTAGCTTTCTAATTTCTCTTTTGTGTAGCAATAATTTGCGGTCGCGCAGTGGGTCAACATTATTGCGATTGCCAAATTCATAAGGTGATACATGCATGCCTTTGATAAAGACTTCTTCACCTCTAATTTCGGCATATGATTCTTTAATGCTGACTTTACCAGCACGAAATGATTTTACTTCGGTACCAACCAGTACAATGCCTGCTTCTATCGTATCTTCAATAAAATAGTCGTGGCGCGCTTTTTTATTATTTGCTATCAGTTTACCTATTGCCATAATACTTCCTCTTTGCATCATCCAGAAGAACAATATAACACAGTTTACTGTTTTTCGCAATTGATTGTTAATTTTGTAATTTTAATGTAAAACAGTGAGTACGCAAAAGTTCTGCTTAGCCTGAGATCCCTCCACTCAATACGTTCGGTCGAGATGACATAAAAAATGGAAAGCTGAAAGCAAAATCTAAAACCCTAAATGCTCAAAAACATGCTGTAAAACTATTTTTTGCCCACTACTTTGCCGATAATGTGCGAACCGGCTATTGCGCCAAAACTGCGGCTATCTGTACTGGCCCGTTTATTGATACCCACCACAAAAAACTTCCCCTGTTCATCAATTAACTCAATTTGCTTAATCATTAAATAGTCTTTTATAAAGGGGTGTCGACACAGTACAATATCGCCAACAACCGGGTTTTTTTTGCCATAAAAGGCACAATCAACAGCAACACAGTCGCCATCTAAATAAAGCGGGGACATTGAATCCCCGCTCACTTTTAAATACTTTAGTGTTTTTCGCATCACATCAATTAGCTAGCTGTAAACCAATCTACTTTTTTGCCTTTGGTTTCCCAGAAGATATTGTGAATTTGCTTGACAACTTCCATTAATTCTTCTGCGTGCTCTAAGCTAACTTCTACTTTGGTAGCCGAGCAAAGCTTAGTCGCTTGCCAAAAAATTGTATGTAATTCAGGGAACTTTTCTAAATGAACTGGCTTAAAGTAGTCCGTCCAAAGCACTAATAATTCTGTTTTGGCGATGTGAGCCTGCTCTTCTTTAATAGTAGTATATCTTGCAAACGTATTTAAATAAGCGGTAAAAGCAGCTGCATCTGTTGTTGGTGGTGGCGTCAATGCCAATAGTTTTTTGGTCATCGACAAAACGGCTTCTGCCGCTATTCTAGCTGATGCTGGGTCATATACGCCGCAAGGGCCATCACAATGTGCATGTGCAATCATATTTTCTTTTAATATCATAGTTTCCTCCTATAATCAGAACTTTATCATTGAGTTCAATAATCTAGTTTATGGATTATTAAATGCTACAACAGTATTATACCCTTCGTAAGAAACCATAAACAACGATTATCGAATGATAGTATTTTTTTATAATAGATACAATATTTTTAAAACAACATTTTGTCATAATCTCTCTTTTACTGTATAATAAATATGAACCATTAGGAATAAATTAAATGACGACGAAAGGAGCTGTTATGATTAAAAAACAAACGAATGGCGCATTATTAAAACTAATTCTATTTAGTTTAGTTGGCATTTTTATGTTTTTTGTGCCAATTTCAGTTGGTGGTAAATCAACCATTCCACTTGATCACGTGGTTAGTTTTTTGAAAGGACTTTCACCGACAGCGTCGGCTTATTATGCACTTATTGTCATTATTTTGGGAGGACTTTATCCCTTTTATAGTAAAACTTGGAAAAAAGATGTGGTCACAATGGTCTTTTCAATCCTTAAACTTGTAGGTATATTAGTCGCCTTTATGGCGGTATTCAACTTTGGGCCTGCTTTTTTATTCGAAAAAGATATGGTGCCATTTTTATTTAACAAATTAGTTATTCCAGTTGGTATTATCGTGCCTATTGGTGCAAGCTTTTTATCATTTTTAGTCGGTTATGGCTTACTAGAATTCATTGGCGTATTGATGCAACCTGTCATGCGCCCAATCTGGAAAACGCCTGGCCGTTCGGCAATTGATGCTGTTGCCTCATTTGTCGGCAGTTATTCAATTGGTTTATTGATTACCAACCGCGTATTTAAAGAAGGTAAATACACGATTAAAGAAGCTTCTATTATTGCAACTGGTTTTTCAACTGTTTCGGCAACTTTTATGATTATTGTCGCCAAAACTTTAGGTTTAATGGACCACTGGAACCTGTTCTTTTGGTCTACACTGATTATTACCTTTATTGTAACCGCCGTCACAGTGCGCATTTGGCCACTTAGCAAAAAACCCGATATTTATATCACCGGTGAAGGTATTTCCGAAACTAAAACCTCTGGCAATTTACTTGTTGCCGCTTACAATGAAGGCATGAGCGCTGCCGCAGAGGCAAAACCGCTTATTACCAATATTATCGAAAACATTCGCGATGGATTTTTGATGGCTATGAGTATTTTGCCATCGATTTTATCGGTTGGCCTACTCGGTTTATTACTTGCCAAGTATACGCCAATTTTTGATTTTATAGGTTATATTTTCTATCCGTTTACACTGGCATTGCAAGTGCCCGAACCACTACTAACCGCTAAAGCAATGTCAATTGAAATCGCGGAAATGTTTTTACCAGCACTATTAATGGTTGAAGCGCCACTTATATCAAAATACATTATCGGCGTTATATCAATATCTTCAATACTGTTCTTTTCTGCTTCAATACCTTGTATTATGTCAACAGAAATTCCACTATCGCTAAAAGATATTGTTGTCATCTGGATTGAACGCACGATTATTACTTTAATACTCGCAGTACCCGTAGCATTTTTCTTGCTATAACTGGATAAGGGGGGGAATACCCTCTAGAGTGTCAACAAAGTCAATAATCTGCTGACTGCTAAAATTGTTCAAGTTCGAAGCGCAAGCAAAATAGCGAGGCACAGCGTATAATGACATACGGCAGAGGCGGTATTTTTCGCAGCAACAAAGAAATTGGGCATTTGGAGCAATCTGTGAGGGGGGGATACATTAGCATCCCCCCTCTTAGCTATCTTTAACCAATCTTATCACTGTTCTTCATAGTAAACATAAGTATCTATTGTATCGAGATAAACGCCGTCAAAACCGAGTTCAACAATTTTGTCAAGATAGCTGTCTGAACTGCCGTAGATTATATTCTGCCAGTCTCTTTGCCAGTATTTAACCCGAAAATTACCTAACCATCGAGGGTTTTCTACATCTAACCACGTTGGTTTTTTATTGTCTTTCGGAAAATAATAGCGATAGTCTTCAGCTTCGCCAATTGACATATAAGCAATGACTAAGCGGCTTTTGCCAGATTGTTTTTGCTTTAACTGTGTAACCATCTTTTTTGTCAATAGCTCTCCGTCATTGTCAAAGGCATCGATAATAATAAGATCGTAATCGGTTTTACTCACGTCTGCAATTAAATCTTCAATTTCAGGATATTCTTCCGGATTTATCAAATAAAGAAAATTAGTCGCATCTGCAAGCGATTTAACCGCAGCATTATTAAAATCAATATATTGTTTCTGAATGCCAGTTGGTATGCTACTTAAACTAAGATGACCAAAAAAGTGAATTGCCTGTTCAATTGTCGGCTGTTCAATTTCTCCTTTAATAGCGATTTTTTGATCAGTGTAATCTGTTAACAACAGTTTTTTATCAGCGTTTAGTAAAACGCTCAGCGCTTGTCTTATGTCAGTAATCTCGTCAGCTGGACGCAATTCATTTTCTTCAGCATTACCGTACATATATGGCTCTTGACCAAAGCCATCAATAGCCGCTAAATACGCCTTATTGGGCTGCCCTTCATTTTGCAGTAAACCCAGCCCATTTTGTGGAATAATTAAAAATTCTGGTTTAATTGCTTTGCTGTACTGGCTAATTGCAATCACAAAATCTTGCATAGCTTGTCGATAGTCACGCGAAATGCCATTGTCATGGTGACAATACGTTGACAAAGAAAACAGTGCTATTAATATAAAAATAATTAGTGCAATTTTTTTTGGTTTCATTATTACAACTCAAATTTAAATTCAAACACACCATCGATATTTTCTAAATCTTTTTCGATATCGTACTTTTCTAACGCTTGATATGTCTCGTTTACTTCTGAATAGGCCATATAACCAACATAACTAATCGCTACCACTAGCGCTACAGAGACGATAAAACGCAAAAATCGATATCTTTTTTCTTTTTTTTGAACGCGATTTTTAACGCGTTTGCTCATTACTAGGTTAATCACAATTAATATCACCAAAAATACAATGGCAGCTATGCTAATATAATTGATGTATTTCACCAAAATTGTACTCATATAGCCATAGTAGTCTTCTAATAGCGAATTATCAGCCACTTCAGTCATGATTTTCATACTCCGTGCCAACCTGAGCATTTGAAGTAGCAAAATCGAAACAATAGTTGTTATCAAAATACTGGCAAACACACCATTTCTATTAAATAACACAACAATCAGTAGTAACAATAACAGGCCAATCTCCATTAAGACAAGTTGACCAATTATATAAGCTAATTTTGAAGTTGCCAACCTTGGCGCATATAATAGCCTTTTAACCATTTTTTCCGGATAAAAGCCAATTTTTATTTTATTGCCAATAAAAGCGGCCAGTTCATCTCTTAGCTTCTCTTTTGAAGGCGTGCCATTATATAAATTGGTAATAATGCCTTCGACTTCTTCGTCTGTATAACTAATGCCTTTGTTGTCAAATAAATCTGTCAGCGCCTTTTTAGCAACCACTGGGTCAACTTGATCAATATTTTCGATTAGTGAATTGTAAATATCGTTATTTAAAATTGGGTTAATCACCGACGCAATACTCTGATTTTTAAAATCGTCGACAAATTGCTTGTTAAATGGCTCTAAGTCATCTGTCTTGAGAAATAAATAGGAAAGGCTATTTTCGATAAATGTGTCGATAAAATAATTCAGTGATCCTAAATTTAAATCTTTGATTGACGTGTTTTCGACTAGCTCACTTAACCCCTCTATTTCGTCTAATTGATTTTCAGCAAGTTGTTCAATTACATAAGACTTATAATCAATTTGATTTAGTGCATTGATATTTTCATCATAAGATAAAAATGAATAGTTTAGCGTTTGATAGGCCAAAAATAGGGTAGTTGTGACAATTGATAAAACAACAATGAGAATGCCAATAATAATTTTTAAGAATTTCATAATAGATCCTTTTTAATGTGAATTAAACTTACATACTTGTGACGATATCTGCAATAATTTGATTGGCTTTTTGATAGATATTTTCGGGGGTATCACCTATAAAATAATTGCCATCTTCGTAGCGAATAACGCCATCAACCACTGTCATTTTAACATTGCTTTTAGAACCACTATAGACGACATTTTTGACAATATTATTGAGCGGTTGCATGTTGGGCTGCTGTAAATCGATCATAATTAAGTCGGCTTTTTTACCAATGGCCAGAACATCGCAATCTGTTAAGCCCATTGCTTTAGCGCTGCCAATTGTCGCCATTTTTAGTACGTCATAAGCATCGACAACGGCGGCATCTTCACAGTATACTTTAGCTAGACCACTCACCAAATACATTTCTCTAAACATATCTAAGGCATTGTTGCCAGCAGGACCATCGGTGCCAATACCAATATTAATGCCCATTTGTAGTGCACTGTTAATATCGGCAATGCCACTAGCCAATTTTAAATTGGCAGCCGGGTTGGTAATAATTGACAAATTCTTTTCTAAAAATATTTGTCTGTCTTGTTCGGTTAAATGAACACAGTGGTAACCGCCACCACCATAGTCGAACAAACCGTGTTTATCCATATATGCAGTTGGTGTTACACCATGCCTTTTAATACAGCCCGATACGCCGACTTTTGTTTCTGAATTGTGGGCAAACACCGGCTGTTTAAGTTGATGTGCCAGCGCCGATAATTCGCGCATCACTGCATCATTTGTAGTATATTCAGCATGAAAACCCAATTTAAACGATACATTGTCAGCGAAATTTTGATATTTATTAAATAGCGCTTCTTCTTCTTGAACCTGTTTTACATCATCCAGTGCAGTACCTACCATTACGGTGCGAAAACCTGTGTCAACGGTCGCCTTAGCGACGCTATCGTTATAGTAATACATATCAAAATTTGCCGTGATGCCACTACTTAAGTATTCCATAATGGCCAGCTTAGTTAGATAATAAACGCTTTCGGCGTTAAGTTTTGCCTCCATTGGAAAAATCTTTTTATGTAGCCAATCCATTAAAGGTAGATCATCAGCATAAGACCTTAAAAATGTCATCGCCGAGTGCGTATGGCCATTTTTAAAGCCCGGCATAATTAAATTGCCATTGGCATCAATCTGTCTATCCCATGTCATGGTTTTATCATCTTTGCTGGGGCCAATATAGCTAATGCGATCATCTTCGACCCAGAGGTCACCCTCTATTAGATTAAACTGATCAGTTAATGTCAAAATACGTGCATTATAAAATTTTATCCTCATCATCTTCACCTTTCTTTTCGATTTTTTTGTCTAAAAACAAACTAATCAAAACTTTATTATCTCATAACCCCTGCGATTCACTAGAAAAAACGCGCACATTTTCAGGCAAAAGATTTAAATTTGTAATATTGTTATTTCCACATTTCAACACTTCAAGATTTTTACAGTTTAATAGCGGTGTGATATCTGTAACATAGTTATCCGATATATCAAGCACACGTAGATTCGGCAGATAACTGACAAAATCTAAATTCATTATTTGATTTTTGGAAATGTTAAGCTCTTCTAAAGCGCCAAAGTGTTTAAAAAATTGATCCGTATATTGACCTAGCTTACCTTCTTGATTTTCATCTTTTGATTTGGCATCAATCATATCAATATCTGATATGCTAAATTTCTTTAATACTGTGTTATCTAACATATTGTCAAAATCTACTTTCAATTCTTCATTATAAAGATCTGAATTAACGATAGTTAACGACGTTATACTATTAGAAGCAAATATCGGGTCAAACTCATAAACATTATTAAGCACAAAATTGATCGTTAAATCTTCTAAATTAGGTAGTTTTGCAATTGCCGAATTGATTTCAACATCATTATCTTTTAATGCAATTTCGAATTTTTTTAGACCAGTCAGGCTTGCTATAAGGTCTTTATCTAACGGATAACTTCCGAGAAGCTTCAGGGTTTTCAATTGTTTCATATCAAAGATGGCTTTTGAGTATTCGCTATCAATTGTAAGTGTATTTAACAAAGCGAGTCCTGTCAAATTTGGCATTGCCTTTTCGTCGACATCTACATATGAGAGTTCAAGATTTCTAAGGTTTTTAATTGTCGGCAGTACCGATATATCATTTAATGAATTTAGGTAACTTAAACTGAGGTCTGTCAATACTACACTATCACGTAGTGGTTCAATATCGATAATCGGACAATCTCTAAGTTTTAGACTTTTTAATTTTGGCATGTTATTTAAAAAATCAATACTTTTTAATTGTTGTAAGCTAGTCAAGTCAAGCTTTTCTATACTCGGCATGCCATAAAAAACATCGAGATTAGTAAGTACTACATCGCTACTTGTTTCAATTTTTAACGATTTTAGTTTGATCAAACTGGTTAAAAAAGCAAGATCCATTTTCTGATCATCATCTAAGCGCTCTAAATTTAAAGACTCAAGTGTCTTCAGCTTAGCAAGTTCTGCCAATTCACTATTATTATCAATATACTCTACCGTTAGATGCTTTAACCCAGAAAAAATGGAGATGCCATCACCAACTTCATCGCTTGTGCGCATATATTTAACGCTGAGGCCATTTATTGTCGCCGGGGCGTTAAAGGCATCAAGCAGTTCACCAAAACTATTGCCCTTGTAATACTGTAGTTTTTTAAGATTTTGATAATCGATACTGTCGTACGAAACACCATCCCAGATAAATTCGCCATATTTACCAAAGTTTGCGTTGACGATATTAGTAAAAACTTGTAGGTCACGTTGTTCAACACTTGCTTCGCTTTCAATGTAGATTGTTTGCATGTCAATTGGCTCGCCTTGTTCGTCGACCGAAAAGGCATAATCAAAGCGCCAAGGGTACTTACTGGCGTTAGTCCAGTCATCAGCTGGACAATCTCTTACGACAAGAATATAACTTAGTTTGCCATAATCTTGATCAGTAATATTGTCTAAAGCTTTGTTATACACCTGCTCAACAAATTTTATCATCGGCTCACTATTTGGCGTTGATCTATAAGTATAAGATGCTTTTTCAATAACACTGGATGCACCAATAGAATTGATAATGCCAAATACAATAATTAAAATAGCAAAGAAAACAAATCCGATTACACCAATATTGCGGTTTACAGAAGGTGACGCGGGTTGTTTTGTTTCGCTATCATAATGATTGATGTTGATGTTGACAACCGGTGCCTTTTCATTCTCTATGTAAAATGAAGCTTTACAAGATGGGCATTCATAAGTACGCCTGTCATCAATTTTTTCTATTTTAAATGAATAACCGCAGCTTGGACACGCTATTTTATGTATTTTCATTTTTCCTCCCTAAACAAGAAAACTCATGATGTCATTTTCTATATTTTTTTTATAACAGTGATAACGAGTGAAGTCAATAATAAGGCGCCACCAACAAGTCCGGATTTAGTAACAGTTTCACTGAGCAATAGTACGGCCATAATCAGTGTGAAAAGTGGTTCGCCAAGTAGTATAACGCCAACCGCTTCGGGCGATGCTACACTTTGCGCCTCGGTTTGAAAAAAAGTAGTTACCAGCGTACCAAATATTGCCACCACTAAAATAACTTGCCAACTATGAACAATTGTCAGCGGTTCAAATTTTTCAAATGTTACGGCGATAATGAAAGACCATAATGAAACAACCAGTAAAATCATAAAGGTCATTTGATCACTGTCCATTTCTTCAATATACTTATCGATATAAATAATATAAAACGTATAGCTCAGCGAACAGAGCAGTGCAAAGAGATCGCCATAATTAAAGCCAATACCATCAAGATCACTAATAAAGTACAAGCCCAATAAAGAGAGTAAAACCGTTAACACTACCCAGCGATTGGGCATTTTACGTTTAATAAACAGTTGAAAAAGCGGCACCCAAAGCACTGCTAAGGCTACTAAAAAACCTGCTTTTGAAGCCGTAGTATATTTCAGGGCAACAATTGAAAAGTAGTAAGATAAAAATAGAAAAAAGCCTGTAAAAGCGCCATGTATCAATATTGACTTAGTAAATTTTATACGCTTGTGCCGCAATACATAAAAAATTACCAACGCAACCGAAAACCGTCCAAGCATAAAATGCGATGGCGCCATATTGCTGATAAATATTTTCATAATAATGGTTGTCGATGCCCATAGAAATGACAATAAAAATAGCATTGCATAGGCAGTTTTTAAAGAAATTGTCTTTTTATTGTACATTATTGTTAAAGTATTCCTCTAAAAATAGGCGCACGCCATCTTCATCACTGGTTAAAGTCAGCCGTTTAGCTACTGCTTTAACTGCGTCAACGGCGTTGCCCATCGCAACGCCCAAACCTGCATTTTTAATCATTTCAATATCATTGGGGCTATCGCCAAAGGCAATCACGTCGTCTTTCGTCAAGCCGTGCATCTCAACTAAGCGTTCAATTGCCGTCCACTTTGATATACCCTCTTTCATAACATCAAGCAGCCCAATATTAGAATAGACCAGAAAAATACCCTCGATTTTCTTGAGATCTGTTTCTACTGCTGCCAAGTCAAACGTGCCATCGTCATACATGCCAAACTTGTAAACGGTATTGCCATCTAAGGTCTGTTTTAAATCGCTATTGACAATAATTTCTTTGACGTGCTTAACAGTCGCCGTGTCGTTATAATATTTAAACCGTTTGGCAACGTGCTCTAAACGATTGGCATAAATGGTATCTTCAGTGTAGTAGTGATGATAAATATCATGTTTTTGAAAGACGTCAATAATGCGATTGACGGTCGTCTTGTCAAGTGCATCAGCGACAATGCGCTGATTGATATGGTCATAAAGCGTTGCACCATTACAGCCTATATAACTAATATCGAGTCCTAATTCGTCTTTTATAGCCTCAGCTGACGACAGTATTCTACCAGTCGCAATGACGACAATATGGCCATCTGCCACTAACTTTTTTAGATACTGACGTGTTTCATCAGAAACTGTATGTTCACTTGACAATAATGTTCTGTCAATATCAATTGCAATTAGTTTTTTAGTCATTGGTTTTTACCTCTTTACGTTCGGTTTCAACTTTTTCTAATATGTGAAAATCAACTTCACGCAATGCAACGTCAACCCGTTCGACGCGCACTTTGACAACATCACCCACTGTGTAAACATTTTTGGTACGCTCACCCAACAGGCGCAGATGATCAGCGTCAAATTTATAATAGTCGTCTTCTAGAGCACTTATGCGCGTTAAGCCTTCTACGGTATTGTCTAGTTCAGTAAAAATGCCAAAACCAGTGACTGACGAGATTATGCCCTCAAAGGTTTCACCGATGTAGTCGAGCATATATTCAGCCTTTTTCATATCGTCTGTTTCGCGTTCGGCTTGCTCGGCAACGCGTTCTCTTTCAGACGACTGCTGACTGGCAATTTCGACAATGCCCTTTAACTGTTCGACGCGCTGTTCACTGAGTTGACCGTGTAATAGTTCTTTTAAAATGCGGTGTATCTGCAAGTCGGGGTAGCGTCTTATCGGTGACGTAAAATGGCTATAATACTTGGCAGCTAAACCAAAGTGACCGCTGCAAATCGGCGAATACTTAGCCTGTTTTAACGACCTAAGCATTAATTTATTAATAATATGTTCTTCTTTTTTACCCTCAACTTCGGCAAGTAAACGTTGTACTTCTTTGGGGTGTAGTTCGTCTTGGTTGCCCTTTAAGCGATAGCCAAAATTGTGTAAAAACTTATTGAATACGCTAATGCGTTCGGCATCGGGATCTTCATGTATGCGATAGACAAATGGTTGTTCTAACCAAAAGACATGTTCGGCAACTGTTTCATTGGCCGCCAACATAAATTCTTCGATAATGCGATTGGCAATGCGCCGTTCGCGGTTAACAATTTTAATTGGCTTGCCAGCTTCGTCGAGTTCAATATAAGGCTCGGGAAAATCAAAGTCGATCGCGCCGCGCTCAACCCGCTTTTGACGCAGTATTTTGCAGAGCTCTGCCATGTCTTTAAACATCGCAATTAAGTCGTGATATTCTTCTACTTTGGCACCTTCAACACCTTCGATAATATCGCTGACATCTTTATAAGTCATACGGCGATTTGAATTAATTACCGATTCGTAGATATCGTATTTAACGATAGCACCCGTTTGATCGATTTCCATTTCGCAGCTCATCGTCAAGCGGTCGACATTGGGGTTTAAACTACAAATGCCATTTGACAATGCCTTCGGTAACATCGGTATAACGCGGTCGATTAAATAAACGCTGGTCGCCCGTTTCAGTGCTTCTTGGTCGAGTTTAGAATTTTCAACGACATAATGTGCAACATCGGCAATGTGTACACCCAAATAGTAATTGCCATTGTCTAATTTTTTAACCTGTACGGCGTCATCTAAATCTTTGGCATCAGCGCCATCGATTGTAATAATCAATTCACTTCTTAAGTCTTTGCGTCCTGCTATCGCACTAGCTGGTACTTTTTGTTCAATGGCATCGGCTTCGCGTTCCACTTTTTTAGGAAACGCTTCTGGCAATTTATATTTGCGAATCACCGATAAAACGTCAACGCCCGCTTCGCTAATAAAACCAAGCACTTCATTGACAACGCCTTCGGGGTTTCTTCTGCCCTCAGGCCACTTGGTTATCTTAACGACAACCTTTTGACCATCTTCAGCTTCACCAAAATTTTCTTTATCAACATAGACGTCAGTTGACAATTTGGGGTTATCTGGTACGACAAAAGCGTATTTACCATTGTCGTCAAACGTGCCGACGACATACTGATTGGCGCGTTTAATAATCTTGACAATTTCACCTTCTTGACTGTCACCGCTGCGCTGTCCGGTTATTTTGCAATAGACTAAATCGTCATGCATGCTGCCATTTAAATCGCCTGCTGCAATAAATATATCTGCGATCTGTTTATCTTGCGGTATAACAAAAGCAAAACCCTTTTGCGTACCCGACACTTTGCCCAAAATTAAATTCATCAATTCAGGTAAGGCGTATTTGCCTTTTTTAGTGCGAATCAACTGACCAGATTCTTCAAGTTCTTGCAGCATTTCTAAAAAATCGGGTGCCTCTGTTTTATCTATATCAAATTGCCCAAATAAATCGATATCTAAAGCCGGTTTACCAAGTTCGTGCAAGGTTTCTAATAGCATTTGTTTAGTTACTTTCATGTGCTTCCTCCTGTTAAATTTAAAAATTATAGTATTATTATAGCACAGTTTTAGTGATATCATTATTGTAAAATTTATAAATTAACCAACAAAACTAACATATTATTTGGTATAATGCCACTGAGGAGGTAACTATGTCACATAATCACGATTGCACTTGTGGCTGCAGCCACGACGACGTTCAAACCATTACACTGACGACTGATGACGATCAAACAATTATCTGCCAAGTCATTGGTACATTTGAACTAGAAGAAAAAGACTATATTGTACTTTTGCCCGAAGGTGGCGAAGACGCCTTTATCTACGGTTATAGTGAAGTAGACGGCGAAGAAATTGAACTGCGTAAAATTGAAGCCGATCAAGAATTTGATAAGGTTACAAAGTACTTTTTAGAAATTTACGAATCGTAAAATTGACCGTAAAAAAAGCCCGCTATATAGCGAGCTTTTTGCTTTATTATTGCACTTAAGGCAACAATGTAAATTGTGTAAACAAGGTTGAGAATACTAATGCAACGATGGTCATCAATTTAATTAAGATATTAATTGATGGACCAGATGTATCTTTAAATGGGTCGCCGACTGTGTCGCCGACAACTGAGGCCTTATGTGCTTCAGAGCCTTTGCCACCGTGATGACCTTCTTCAATATACTTTTTAGCGTTGTCCCACGCACCACCGGCATTTGACATAAAGATAGCCATCAATACGCCAGTTACCAACGCGCCAGCTAACATACCACCCAGTGCCTCAGCACCTAAGATAAAGCCAACAGCAAGTGGTGCCAACACAGCCATTACACCGGGCACAAGCATTTCTTTAAGTGCAGCACGTGTTGAAATATCAACACATTTGGCATACTCAGGTGTTGCAGTGCCCTCCATAATGCCAGGGATTTCTTTAAACTGTCTTCTTACTTCTTCAATCATTTCAAAGGCTGCACGACCAACTGATTCCATCGTCAACGCCGAGAAGATAAACGGCAACATACCACCGATAAACAAACCGACGACAACCTTGGGATTAAGAATATCAATTGACTTTAGATTAATTGACTGCGAATATGAAGCGAAAAGTGCCAACGCCGTTAAAGCGGCTGAACCAATTGCAAAACCTTTACCAATTGCCGCTGTTGTATTACCAACTGAATCTAATTTATCAGTGATTTTACGTACTTGCTTAGGTAGTTCACACATTTCGGCAATACCACCAGCATTGTCAGCGATTGGACCGTATGCGTCAACTGCAACTGTAATACCAGCTGTTGAAAGCATGCCAACAGCTGCAAGTGCAATACCGTAAAGGCCAGCAAAGCTGTGCGCCACTAAAGTTGCCGCACTGATAATCAAAATGGGGCCACCCGTTGACAGCATACCGACTGCCAAACCACTGATAATCGTCGTAGCAGGCCCAGTAACCGATTGCTCGGCAATTTTTTTAACTGATTTATAATCACCCGATGTAAATACTTCTGTAAACTGCGCAATGATTAGGCCAGCAGCTAAACCGGAAATAACGGCTAAAAAGCCACTGATATTACCAAGCAATTGTGTACTCATAAAATAAGATGAGATGACGACAATAGCAGAACTAATATACGTACTCATTTTAAGTGATTTGTGCGGGTCAGAATTTTCATCGCCCTTAACAAAGAACGTACCGATAATTGATGATATGATACCAACTGAAGCGAGTAACAGCGGAAACGCCACAAAACCAGCTTGACCTTGAGCAAGCGTGACAGCTGCCACAATTGAACCAACATATGATTCAAATAAGTCAGCACCCATACCGGCAACATCGCCAACATTATCGCCGACGTTATCTGCAATAACAGCTGGATTCCGTGGATCGTCTTCAGGAATACCAGCTTCAACTTTACCAACCAAGTCGGCACCAACGTCAGCTGCTTTCGTATAGATACCGCCGCCGACACGAGCAAATAAGGCAATTGATGAAGCACCTAAACTAAAACCAGTAACATATTGAATATCAAAGAATAAACTCAATACGCCAATGCCGAGTAAGCCTAAACCAACAACCGACATACCCATGACGGCACCGCCTGAGAAGGCGACCGAAAGCGCTTTGTTCATACCTTCTTCTTTAGCTGCATTAGCCGTTCTTACATTGGCCTTCGTTGCAACCTGCATACCAAAATAACCAGCTAAACCAGAAAAGGTGGCACCAACTAAGAAACTAATACCCGTCTTATAGCTGATACCGACTGATACGACAATAAATAAAATAGCGCCAAAAATTAAAAGCGATCTGTATTGCCTTTTTAAAAAAGCCATCGCCCCTTGATGAATATAGGTTGAAATTTCTTTCATGCGATCGCCGCCAACAGAAACGCGGTTAATTTTTAGCGTTAGAGAATATGCAAAAATAAGTGCCAGTAGACCGACAATAGGCGCGATATAATTTTCCATTACAGTTGCCTCCTCTACTTATTTAAAAATAGCGATTGCCAAAGAACTTACTATAAAAAGCGCTGCTGATATCTTTGTAATTTTTTCAAACAACGCATCATAGCCCTGTGCTTTTTGCTTGCCAAACAACTGCTCAGCACCGCCGCCAATTGAACCAGACAAACCGGCACTTCTTCCCGATTGCAATAAAATGCTGGCAATCAGAATCAGTGAAGATACCACTAATAAAACCGTAGCAAGTATAACCATATTTCCTCCTCTTTCCTCAATATTATACCCCACCATCTTATTGATGATCGGGAATTTTCTCACAAAGCAATTCTATCACAGCATTAGGTTGTAATCAATGCCGTTTACAATAAATTTTGCTTATTTTTTTAAAAAATAAAAAAAACAGACTAATATTGGCATTTATTTAGCCACTTAGTCTGCTTTTATTCATATTAATAGCAAGTACTACTTCAAATTGTAGAATGCGTCTTTGCCAGCGTAAATTGCTGTGTCAAATAGCATTTCTTCTATTCTCAGTAATTGATTGTACTTGGCGACGCGGTCGATTCTGGCCGGTGCACCTGTCTTAATTTGACCGGCATTAATGGCAACTGCCAAATCGGCAATAATCGACTCATCGGTTTCGCCCGAACGATGCGAAATAACAGTCGTAAATTTAGCGCGCTTCGCCATTTCAATGGCGTCTAATGTTTCGGTTAAAGTGCCAATTTGATTGAGCTTAATTAAAATTGAGTTGGCGTTGCCACCTTTGATACCGCGCTTTAAGCGCTCTGTGTTAGTAACAAATAAATCGTCACCGACAATTTGAAGTTTGTCACCTAATTTTTCAACCATTATTTTCCAACCGTCCCAATCTTCTTCATCGAGACCATCTTCAATTGAAATAATCGGGTATTTATCAACTAAGGTCGCATAGTAATCAACCATTTCAGCTGATGAAAACGTTTTGCCCTCACCGGCCAAATTGTAAACGCCCTTTTCTTTGTCGTAAAATTCGCTAGCTGCCGCATCAACTGCCAACATAATATCTTCACCGGCTTTGTAACCAGCTTTGCCAATTGCTTCAACAATTACTTTAAGCGCCTCTTCGTTTGATGGTAAGTTCGGTGCAAAACCACCTTCATCACCAACGCCAGTAGAAAGGCCCTTGCCTTTAAGCACGGCTTTTAAAGCATGATATACTTCAACACCCATGCGCAATGCCTCTTTGTAGGTTGATGGACCAATCGGCATTATCATAAATTCTTGAATGTCAACATTATTGTCGGCATGTGACCCACCGTTTAAGATATTCATCATCGGCGTCGGCAATACCTTGGCGTTGGTGCCACCAATGTATTGATAAAGCGGAATTGCTAAAGAATCGGCTGCCGCTTTGGCCACAGCCAACGATACGCCCAAAATGGCATTGGCGCCGAGCTTGCTCTTGTTGGGGGTGCCGTCGAGTTCAATTAACAGCTTGTCAATCGCAACTTGTTCTGTTGCATCGTAACCAATTAATTCAGGTGCAATAATTTCATTGACATTATCAACTGCTTGTTGCACGCCTTTACCTAAATATCTGCCTTTGTCGCCATCTCTTAATTCAACTGCCTCAAAAGCACCAGTAGATGCACCAGATGGAATGCCAGCGCGGCCAAATGAGCCATCTTCCAAAAAGACTTCAACTTCCACTGTCGGGTTACCCCTTGAATCTAATATCTCTCTTCCATATAAATCAACGATTATCGACATTTTACCTCCTATCCAACAATCATGCTTTACAGCAAAAACTATTTAATTAGTTTAATTTTACCAATTAATGGCAACGGTTTCATCTTTTCATTAGCAGCATTGAGTACGCCCATAATCATAAACACCAGCATCATGATACCGCCAACTAGCCATATTAAAGAGCCAATTAATGTCGTCATATAATTGCCAATCAAATTTACAATAGCGGCAAAGATCAGTAGCACAAGTGCCTGATTAGCATGAAACCTATTGAACTTATTCTTTTGATCAACCAATAAAGGTACAAAGAACAAAATACCTATGTAAGCAATGACGCAAGACCATTTATTGGTGTCTCTATTATTATCTGACATATTCTAAAAATTGACCAGTTGTATAAAATCTTCAGCTTTTAACGAGGCGCCACCAACTAATGCACCATCGATATCTGATTGATTCATGATTTGTTCGACATTGGCTGGCTTAACGCTACCACCATACTGAATGCGTACTTCTTCTGATTTTGCATCGTCATATAATTCTTTGACGATATTTCTAATAAAGGCAATCATTTCGTTGGCATCTTCTGCACTGGCCGTTTTACCAGTGCCAATTGCCCAAATCGGCTCATAGGCGATGACGACTCTGGCAATATCAGATTCTGAAACTGATGCCAAGCCATTTCTAATCTGTTTTTCAACAACTGATTGCGCTTCGCCAGCCTCACGCTGTTCTAAAGTTTCACCGACGCACATAATCGGCATGATGTCAAATTGTAACGCCTTAAGCAATTTTTTGTTGACCGTTTCATCGGTTTCATTATAGTACTGACGACGTTCAGAATGACCGATAATAACGTAGTCAATTGCCAATTCTTTGAGCATTAAAGGTGAAATTTCACCGGTAAAGGCGCCTTTTTCTTCAAAGTGCATATTTTGCGCTGCAATTTTAATTTTCGTTCCCTCTGCTGCTACTTTTAAATCTTTTAACAGTGTAAAAGGAGCACAAATTGCCACTTCAACATCAGTTTTAGACACTTCGTCGCCAATTTGGTTGACAAATTGAACAGCTTCGTCAATCGTCTTGTGCATTTTCCAGTTTCCTGCAATAAATGGTATTCTCATATCAACCTCTACTTGTCATTAATTGCCGCAATCCCGGGCAAAACTTTGCCTTCTAAATACTCTAACGACGCACCGCCACCAGTCGAGATATGACTAAACTGATCGGCAAAACCCAATTGCATAGCAGCAGCAGCCGAATCGCCACCACCAATCACTGTTTTGGCGTCTTTTAAGGCAGCAATTCCCTTACAGACACCAATGGTGCCGTGGGCAAAACTAAGCATCTCAAACACGCCCATTGGCCCGTTCCAAACAACTGTTTTAGCGCCCTTAAGTGCTTCTTCAAACAACGCCACTGTTTTGGCACCGATATCAAGACCCATTTCATCGGGTTCAATATCATCGATATCAGCCATTCTGCTCTTTGCGTCGTTTTTAAATTCTTTCGCTAAGACGACGTCGACAGGCAAAATGATTTGTACACCACGCTGCTTCGCTTTTTCTAGCAACGCTTTTGCCAGATCGACCTTATCTTCTTCTAATAAAGATTTGCCAACCGCTTTACCTTGCGCTTTCAAAAAGGTAAACATCATGCCACCGCCAATTAGTATTTTATCAGCTTTTTCGATTAAACTTTCGATAACGGCAATTTTGTCTGAAACTTTAGCGCCACCCAATATGGCGACAAACGGCCGCTCAGGTGCTTCGACAATGCCACCGATATAGGCGATCTCTTTTTCCATTAAAAAACCAGCCGCCGTTTCAAGATGCCTCGCAATACCAACGTTCGAAGCATGCTGGCGATGCGCTGTGCCAAAGGCATCATTGACGAATAAGTCGCCGAGCGACGCCCAATAAGCACCTAAGTCGGCATCATTTTTGGTTTCACCAGCTTCAAAACGGGTGTTTTCAAATAGTAGTATTTCGCCATCCTTTAATTCGGCAATTGCCTTTTCTAATTGCTCACCGCGCGTAGCAGCGACAAATTGAACTTCTCTTTTAAGTATCGCCGACAACTGTTCAGCGACTACTTCTAACGATTTTGTCTTTTTATCTTCAGCTGTCTTAACCTTACCCAAATGCGAAAAGGCAATCACCTTTGCGCCATGATCTAAAAGATATTTAAGCGTCGGTATTGCTGCGACAATGCGATTATCATCTGTAATCGCACCATCTTTCATCGGCACATTAAAATCAACGCGTACCAGCACTTTTTTGCCAGCGACAGCCAAATCAGTAACAATTTTCTTTGCCATTTTTCCTCCAATAGCTAGCATAATTCAGCAAGCGATCAGCTACTTGTAATTGACTATTTAGTAAATGTCGTTACTTTTTTAGCTAGTCTAACCAATTGCGAAACATACGACATTTCGTTGTCATACCACGACAACACCTTAATCATTTGTTTGCCTTCTACTTCAAGTACCGTTGTAGAAAGTGCATCAAATAATGAGCCATACGTTGTGCCAATCACATCAGTCGATACAATTGGATCTTCAGTATAACCAAGTGTTTCATTGGCAGCTGCTTTCATTGCCGCGTTAACTTCTTCAACCGTTACTTTTTTCTCTAGTTCGACAACTAGGTCAACTGCAGAGCCTGTCACAGTAGGTACGCGCAATGCCATACCGTCTAGTTTACCATTTAACTTCGGCAATACCAAACCAACAGCAGCAGCTGCACCAGTTGACGTGGGCACGATGTTTTCTGCTGCTGCTCTACCACGTCTTGCTTTAATACCTTTTTTGTGAACAGCATCAAGTGTATTTTGATCATTGGTATATGCGTGTACTGTCGTCATTAAGCCCTTGACCAAACCAAAGTTATCATCTAAAACTTTAGCAACCGGCGCCAAACAGTTTGTCGTACAAGAAGCACCCGAAATAATCAAGTCGCCTTCATCTAATACATCGTCATTGACATTAAATACGATTGTCTCAACGCCACCCTTAGCAGGAGCCGAAATAACAACGCGCTTAGCACCGGCATCGATATGTGCCTGTGCCTTATCTTTTGTCGTATAAAAACCAGTACATTCTAAGACGACATCAACATCGAGCGTTTTCCACGGAAGATTTGCAGCGTCTTTTTCAGCATAAACTTTAATTTTTTTGCCGTCGACAACTAACGAATCGCCTTCAAAAGAAACTGAATCTTGCTTGTATGATCCTTGCGCTGAATCATATTTTAAGAGGTATGCTAAATCTTCTGCATTTGATAAGTCGTTGATTGCAACAATATCAAATTCGGGCTGTCCAAACATTGTTCTAAAAGCTAATTTACCAATACGTCCAAAACCATTAATTGCAACTTTTGTCACCATAATTACTTCCTCCTAATTAATTGTTATTAAGTTAACGCTTTATTACTACCCTTTACACCCCAGAATATTCACAACATCACACAAAAACCACTGCAACCTTTGGAATAACTTTTCGCCATACGCGATCGTAAACAGCTTCTTGATTATTACTAAACTACCGTTTTAATCGCGCTAATACCGCTTGCGCTTAGAAGAAGCTGGTATGCCGAGTGATTCCCGATATTTGGCGATCGTTCGTCGTGAAATATCCAAACCAATCGTCGATAATTGATCAGCAATTTTTTGATCGCTAACTGGTTTGCGCACATCTTCATGAGCAATGATATCGCTAATGACCGACTTTATACTCTGCGCCGAAACATTTGTACTTCGATCGTGAATAACACCGCTCGGAAAAAAAAACTTCAATTCAAAAATACCGCGTTGACACTGTAAATACTTACCATTTATCGCTCTACTAACCGTTGATATGTGGACGCCAACTGTAGCAGCGATATCTTTTAAATTAAGCATTTTTAAATAAAGTGGCCCCTTATCAAAAAAATCACATTGCCTGTCAACGATTGCCTCTACCACTTTTCTAATTGTCGAACTGCGCTGTTCGAGGCTCTTTATAACATGTAGCGCACCATTCATTTTTTTGTTAATGTAATTTGCCGTTACTGGGTCAAGTTGACGCGCTTTTAAAATCTGCTGATAATAGTGGCTAATTCTAAGGCGCGGATACGCACCGTCATTCATAAAAATAACGTATTCACCATCTATCTTTTTTAGAAAAATATCAGGCTCTAAGTACTTGACATGAACGCTGTTGCCATAGACCAAACCAGGGCGTGGATTTAAGGATTTAATTAAATCACAGGCTTGTTGTATGCGTTCACAGCTTTCGCCAAGCGCTGTGGCAATTCGCTTAATGCGATTGTTAGCCAAATCATCCATGTGAAATTCTACGATTTTAAAGGCCACTGCGTCTTCAAATTTATGCATTTGCAATTGAATCGTTAAGCATTCTGCTAAATTACGTGCTGCCACACCGAAGGGGTCAAAGGTCTGTAAAATTTGAACGACGTCCTCTATTTCATCTGCACTGACATCAAATTGCGCTTTTAATGCCTTTAAATTGATAAACAAATAACCATGTGCATCAATGTGTTGAATTAAATATTTGGCTAACTGATATTCAGTTTTTGTCAACGGCAAAATGCGCAGTTGACTGTAAAGGTGTTCGTGTAATGTTTCGCTTGCAGCAATGATGTGTTCGTAATTATAATTTTGTTCCGGATCATAAAAATTATTACTATAAGAATTATAGCCAAGGCGGTTATCACTTAACCACAATATTTTATCAAGTGCTGTTTGAGCGATATCTTGGTTTTTCTCAATCTCAGCACGCTGTCCCACAGCGCTCTCTTCATCGTATTCTAATACCGGATTCTCAAGCATTTGCTTATCGATATATTCTTTTAATTCAACCGCATTATATTGTAAAATCTCAATGGCTTGTCGCAAGGCAGGTGTCATCAATAATTTTTGCGATTGTTGTAACTGCATTTGAAATTGTAAATCCATTGTTTACCCTTTATTTATTCATACACTCTACTATAAATATTATATCATACGGCATAATTTTTGCCAGTAAAAAAACGCTCTTAACGAGCGCTATTTTGTAAATCGCCAATTGTCAATCGCAGCAATAATTTTATCACAAGCTGTTCCATCGCCATAGGGATTTTTCGCCTTGGCAATTTGCTGATACATATTGGAATCATCCAGTAATTGACACGCCTTTTCAAAAATAACATCTTGTTCAACGCCGCCCAACACAATGGTGCCAGCCGCCAAAGCTTCAGGGCGCTCAGTTTCAGTGCGCAACACGATAACTGGTTTATCAAGCGCTGGCGCTTCTTCTTGTAAACCACCCGAATCAGTTAGAATCAAGTGCGCATTTACCATTAAATGCGCAAATGATCGGTACGCAAGTGGCTCAATTAGATGAACGCGTTCAACACCGGCCAAAACTTCATTTGCCACTAGCTTTACTTTTGGGTTGAGATGCACCGGATACACCACGACGACATCTTCGTATCTTTCGACTAGACGCTTAATCGCACCAAAAATGTTGCGCATGCGATCGCCCAAATTTTCACGGCGATGCGCCGTCACAACAACTAAACGCTTTGCTGAATTAACAACCCTATTTAGAATATCATCATCAAATTGATAGGGTTCAGCGGTCACCCATTTAATGGCATCGATACTGGTATTACCAGTAATAAAAATATTTTGTTCAGCAACGTTTTCAGCAATTAAATTCTGTTTATTAACTTCGGTTGGCGCAAAAAAAACGTCGGCAATTGTATCGATCAAGCGGCGATTCATTTCTTCTGGAAAAGGCGACCATTTATCATGGCTACGCAGCCCCGCTTCGACATGTCCGACCACATATTGTTTATTATAAGCCGTAAAAGCCGCTGCAAAAGCCGTCGAAGTATCGCCGTGCACTAAAACTAAATCAGGCTGAACTGTGTCGAGTACGCTATCAAAGCCTATTAACGTCTTACTCATAATATCGACAAGCGTTTGGTTTTGTGTCATAATGTCAAGATCAAAATCGGGAACAATGTCAAATAATTGCAAAACTTGATCGAGCATTTCACGATGCTGCCCCGTAACACAAACCCTAGAATCTATCCAATCGACTTTTTCCATTTGCTTGACAAGTGGTGCCATTTTAGTCGCTTCAGGACGTGTTCCAAAAACAGATAATATTTTCACTTTGGTCATAAATCACAATTCTCCTAAATTTTACTCTTAATACTACCTCTAATTGGAATAATGATCAGTAATACAGCTATCGAAATTGTAATTATCATTTCAAGATATTGTTGTTGCAGTAGTAGCACCCCACTTAAGCCCAGCAGAGAATTAACTAAATACAAGAACAACACCGTGCGTTTTTGTCCAAAACCCAAATCGAGCACGCGATGGTGCAAGTGACCACGGTCAGCTTCAAACGGATGCTTGCCAGCTGCCGTACGCCTGACAATCGCATAAAATGTGTCAAAAATTGGAATTCCCAATGCTAAAACTGGTGCAAAGAAAGTAAAGGCAGTTGATATTTTTAAAGTACCTTCAATTGAAATAACAGCCAAGATAAAGCCTAAGAACAAGGCCCCCGTATCGCCAATAAAAATGCGTGCTGGGTTAAAATTGTAAGGCAAGAAACCCATGCAAGCCCCCGCCACGATAAGCGTCATCACAGCTACTTCAACACGGCCATTGACAAATGCAACATAGGCCAAAGTAAAGGCTGAAATGGTTGCAATACCGCCTGATAACCCATCAAGGCCATCAATTAAATTAAGCGTATTGGTAATGCCAACTATCCACAAAACAGTGACAACAACACTTAAAAAGTCGTCCATTAAAATATATTGCGATAAGTTAAATACGCTAGATACACCTAAAATTCGCACATCGGCAAAGACCAAAATAAAGGCGACAATAACTTGTATCAGCAATTTATACTTGGCTTTAATTGGCTTAATATCATCGACGATACCAGTCAAAACAATAAACAACGCACCAACCATAATACCCATCATTTTATTGAGCGGGTAGTCAATAAAGACGAACAGACAAAACATAACAGAAACAAATATGCCTAGACCACCCAAGAGCGGAATCGGTTCTTTGTGAATGCGTCTGTCATCTTTTGGCACGTCAATTGCGCCAATGTGGTGTGCAACTTTAATCACCAACGGCATTGACAAAAATGAAATGAAAAAAGCAGCCAGCAACGGGACAAATAATTTTATAACCATCGGGTTCATGATAACCTCTAATCTTTGTTATTTTGTGCCAAATAATCTATCGCCAGCATCACCTAAACCAGGTACAATATAAGCGTGATCATTTAACTTTTCGTCAATTTTTGCCACGTAAACATCGACATCAGGATGAGCATTTTGAATGGCTTTAATGCCTTCAGGACAACCTAGTAAACAGACAAACTTTATACTTTTTGCGCCTCTATCTTTTAGAAATGTAATTGCAGCATTGGCAGAACCACCCGTTGCCAACATCGGGTCAAGTACGTAGAGATCGCGCTCTTCTATATCAGATGGTAATTTACAATAGTATTCAACCGGTTGTAGTGTCTCAGGATCACGATATAGCCCAACGTGACCAACTTTAGCCGTCGGCAACAGGTTTAAAAATCCATCTACCATACCTAATCCGGCACGCAAAATGGGAATAATCCCCTGTTTGCGACCAGCAATCGTCTTGCCAGTCATTTTGGTAATTGGCGTTTCAATTTCTATTTCTTCTAGCGGAATTTCACGTGTCACTTCATATGCCATTAACATCGACACCTCTTTGACTAATTCTCTGAACTCTTTTGAACCAGTCGATATATCTCTAATAACGCTGAGTTTGTGCTGAATAAGCGGGTGATCCATTTCAAATACTTTGCTCATAATTACTCCTTTTCAATAGCCATAATTTTATCGACACGACGCGCATGACGACCGCCTTCAAATTCGGTATCTAAATAAGCATCGACAATGCGCTTAGCTAAGCCACTACCAAGTACACGACCACCTAATGCAATGACATTGGCATCGTTGTGCAATGTTGCCATTTCGGCTGAAAAAACATCAGTTAATAACGCGCAGCGAATGCCTTTAACTTTATTGGCACTCATCATAATGCCCTGCCCAGTACCGCATATTACAATACCTTTGTCACATTCGGCAGATTGCACCGCCTTTGCCACTTTATAACCATAGTCGGGATAATCACACGATGCTTCGCTATCGGTACCATAATCTGTTACACTGAAACCGCGCTTCTCAAGATGTGCTTTTATTTCTTTCTTTAGGGCAAAGCCACCGTGATCACTTCCAATTGCAATGTGCATAACATCTCCTTTAAATGACACCTATTCACAATAACAGATGCACTGTGAACAAACACATACAGTCTATCTCGACTATTATACCACATAATGACCTAAAAAAATGCAATAATACAAAATATTGTGGCTTCAATGATTAAATTATTTTATAATTGGCCGCCTTTAACAAGCGATTCATAACGGCTAATCCGATTTGGTCAGTTGATACGGCCTTAACCAAAATTATATCATAGCCCTCTTGGTCGGCAGCGCGAAAAAGTGCGAATAGCTGATTGGCTAGGCGCTCTGCCGGATAATCGACATAAAGCACTTTATGCCCCTTTGCTTCAAGCGATTTGATATGCGCTGCTATTTCATCAGGCTTGCGTTCGAGTGCAACGACAAAAACATCAGCATGTGGTGCATAATGACGATATTTCATGCCCGGTGAACGCGGTTTGACCATTGTTGAATGCGCCATCATGGCTGGGTCAAGCTGGACTTCACCGCAGATTGCCACCAATTGTTCATAAGTAACCGCACCTGGACGCAACAAAATCGGCACTTCACCAGATATATCGAGCACAGTTGATTCTAAGCCGTGTACAACGTCACCATCATCAATAATCATGTCGACGCGCCCCATCATATCAGCGATCACGTGCGCCGCTTTGGTCGGGCTCGGACTACCCGATAAATTGGCCGAAGGAGCAGCAATCGGCAAATTAGCAGCTTCAATAATCGCACGCGCTACAGGGTGATCTGGCATGCGTATGGCCACCGTGTCAAGCCCTGCCGTTACTACATCTGGAACAATCGAACTCTTTTTTAAAACTAAAGTCAATGGGCCCGGCCAAAACGCATCGATTAACGATTCTAATAATGCCGGTGGCTGACAAATTAAACGATTGAGCCAAGTGCGTGTCGTTATGTGTAAAATTAACGGATTATCAGATGGCCGTCCCTTGGCATCAAATATTTTTTGTACGGCGTCAGCATCTAAACCATTGGCACCCAAACCGTAAACAGTTTCGGTTGGAAAAACTACCGTGCCTCCATTTTTTAATAATTGTCCCGCTTCAAATAACTTTGCTTTATCACGCTGCGCTTGATAACAGATTGTCATGGTTGCTCCTATTTGGCAACTGCCTGTTTGATACTAAGTGAAACTTTTTGCCGTTTAATATCTATACCGATTACTTTAACATCTACGATATCACCAATAGCGACGACATCCATCGCCTTTTTGACAAAGCGATTGGCAAGTTCTGAAATATGAACTAATCCATCTTGCTTAACACCAATGTCGACAAAAGCACCAAAGTCGACAACATTTCTAACGGTACCTTTTAAAACCATACCGACTTCTAAATCTTCAATTGTCATAACATCAGAGCGCAATAGCGGTGGCGCTAAGTCTTCGCGCGGGTCGCGCGCCGGTTTATCTAATTCAGCCACTAAATCTTGCAACAATACCATGTGAATATCGAGCTGTTCAGCCAACTTATCGAGCCCGATCAATTTAGCCTTGGCTTTTGCGGCAACGCCATCCGTACCAATTTCTGAGGGCGCGATGGCCAGTCTATCCATTAATTTATAACATACATCATAACTCTCTGGATGAACGCCACTGTTATCGAGCACTTCACTAGACTGCTGTACGCGCAAAAAGCCAGCTGCTTGCTTAAAAGCCGTTGCACCAATACCCTTTACTTTTAAAAGTTCTGCTCGTTTTTTAAATGCGCCATTTTTATGGCGATAATCGACAATGGCTGTAGCTGTTTTGCCATTAATGCCCGCAATGTGTGTCAATAGCGCAGCAGACGCAATATTGAGATCGACGCCGACGCCATTGACGGCATCTTCGACAACGCCATCTAAAACCTCAGTTAAGCGCTTTTGATTAACATCGTGCTGATATTGCCCAACACCAATCGACTTTGGTTCAATTTTGACCAACTCTGACAATGGGTCTTGCACACGTGCACCAATAGAAATAGCCCCTCTAATCGAAACGTCAACGTTAGGATATTCTTTTGTGCCTAATTTTGAGGCTGAATAAACTGATGCCCCTGCCTCGTTAACGATAATATAATGCACTGTACGGCCCTGTTTTTTGAGTGCCTCAGCAACAAACTGTTCTGATTCGCGACTGGCCGTACCATTGCCGATGGCGATTAGCTCCACGTTGTATTTTTCAACTAAGTCAAGTAATATTTTTTCAGACTTTACAGTCGCTTGTTGCGGTTTAGTCGGATAAATCGTCTGATAATCGAGCAATTTGCCATTTGCATCGATTACAGCCAATTTACAACCTGTGCGATAAGCGGGGTCGTAACCCATCACCACTTTACCTTTTAGGGGTGGTTGCAAGAGCAATTGTTTTAAGTTTATACCAAAGACCGCAATCGCCTGTTCTTCAGCGTGCTCCGTTAAAGCAGCTCGGGTTTCTCTTTTTAGCGATGGCGCAATTAACCTTTTATAGGCATCTTGATAAGCAGTAGTTAAAAATTTGTTTTTTGATGGATCAACTGGAGCTGAAGACTGTGCACTTTGTAATGCGCGTTCATCGTCTAATTCAATTGTCACTTTTAGACAATCTTGACTTTCCCCGCGATTGACAGCGAGCACGCGATGTGCTGGCATTTTATAAGCATTTTCAGCATATTCCAAATACATATCATAGGTGCCTTTTTCGTCGATTTGCTTACCAGCCGCAGTCACCAGTGTCGCCTCTTTTTCATAGAATTTACGCAATGCTTTGCGCAAATCAGCATTATCAGAATAATATTCTGCCAAAATATCGACGGCACCGGCACAGGCCTCTTCGGCCGATGTAACGCCCTTATCTGGATCGACAAACTGATTTGATCGAGCAATAATTGCCGCTTCGTCGTCACTGAGCATCATTAAATTAGCTAAACTTTCTAGACCCTTTTCTTTGGCAATTGTCGCACGAGTGCGACGCTTTGGCTTATACGGTCGATAGATATCTTCAATGGCTGACAATTTATCTGCCTTTTTAAGTTCATCATCAATCTGCGGCGTCATTGCCCCAAGTTCTGAGATCAAGCGATGAACCTCATTGCGCTTGGCTTCTAAATTGCGCAAATAGGTTAATCTATCGTTGAGTTCTCTCAGCTGAACATCTGTTAATGAGCCGGTTATTTCTTTGCGGTAACGGGCAATAAACGGAATGGTATTGCCTTCGTCAATTAACGCTACGGTCTTTTCAACCTGCGATGGTTTAATATTTAGTTCACTTGCTATCTGTTGAAAAATACTATTCATATATCACTCCATTACTATCTGTTTTTTTAACTGTGTTGGCGCTTGATCATCTTAACAATCTCAATAATTATAAGCGGAACCAAGCCAAGTCCAAAGGCAATTAATAGTTCAACCATCGTCAAGAGCTGTAACTTAAAGATACTGCGCAACGCCGGCACAAAATAGACAACCGTCATTGCTAAAAATGAAACGAGTACGCCTTGGTTAAGCCTTTTATTGCTAAACAATCCAATTTTAAACAGTGATTGCCTTCTACTGCGAACATTGTAACTATGCACCAATTGAGCAAAACTAAGTGTTAAAAAGGTCATGGTGCGTGCTGCAGTAATACTGTCACGCAGACCGATTGCAAAGGCTGTTAAACTCAAACAACCGATCATAATACCTTGTAAAAGAATATCGCGCATCAAACCATCACCCAAAATCGATTGTTCTGGGTCACGCGGTTTACGTTTCATAATGCCAACTTCGCTTGCTTCAACGCCAAGTGCCAATGCTGGAAACGAATCGGTCACTAAATTAATCCACAATATATGTATAGCTAATAGCGGCGTTTGCAAATTGGCAATAATCGCCAATAACAAGGTGAAAATTTCACCCATATTTGAAGACAGTAAAAAGTTAACCGATTTCTTTATGTTATCATAAATCGTTCTACCTTGTTTAATGGCCGCCACGATCGTAGTAAAGTTGTCATCTGTTAAAATTAAATCACTCGCTTCTTTTGATACATCAGTGCCAGTAATGCCCATTGCACAGCCGATATCAGCACCTTTTAAAGCCGGCGCATCATTGACACCATCGCCTGTCATGGCCACGATTAAGCCATTCTGCTTAAGCATTTTAACAATGCGCATTTTGTGAGCCGGATTAACTCTGGCGTAAACTGAAACGCTATCAATAATTTCAGCAAACTGTTCATCCGATAAGGCATCGAGTTCGGCGCCAGATAAAGCCTTTTTACCCACCTCTAAAATGCCGAGTTGTTCGGCAATGGCAATCGCCGTATCTTTATAGTCGCCCGTGATCATAATCGTTTTGACACCTGCTAAATGGGCCGTTTCGACCGCCGCCTTCACTTCAGGACGCGGCGGATCAATCATGCCAGTTAAGCCAATAAATGATAAATCGCATTCAACTGAAGTACTATCAACTTTTTCTGGTAATTTATCAAAGGTGCGTATGGCATAGCCCAAAACGCGTAACGCCCTGCCCGATTTTTCAGCAATCAGGGCACTAATTTTTTGACGCACTACATCATCTAATGGCAGCTGTTTGCCCTCACAATAATAACTTGTGCAACGTGCTAACAACTGATCAGGTGCGCCTTTTACATAGGCGACTAAACCATTGTCCTCAATAATCGTCGTCATTAATTTACGGTCTGAATCAAATGGCACTTCAGCAATGCGTGTACCGACCAGAGACTGTTGCGTGATGTCATACTGCATACCCATCACGAGCAAAGCTGTTTCGGTTGGGTCACCAATTTGCTTTTGCTTGCCATCTTCTATTTGAACAGCACCATCATTACAATAAACAGCTGTTTTAATTAACAATTTATCGTGATCTGACAGCACTTTTAAACCATCTATTTGCTTATCGTCATCGCTAAATAGTTCGACAACAGTCATCTTGTTTTGGGTCAACGTGCCAGTTTTATCAGAGCAAATCACCGATGCCGAGCCAAGTGTTTCGACAGCCGGTAATTTTCTAACGATGGCATGTGCTTTAAACATTTGTTGCACACCCATGGCCAATACAATGGTAACAATTGCCGGAAGACCTTCAGGAATAGCCGCTACAGCTAAAGAAATTGCTACCATCATCATTTGATAGACATCGCGCCCTTGTAAAAAGCCAATCACAAAGATCAATAGGCAGATGACAATGGCTCCAATTCCGAGCATTTTACCCAGTTCGGCTAATTTAATTTGTAACGGTGTCTTTTCATCTTCTTCGGTATCAAGCATGCCAGCAATTTTACCAATTTCGGTTTGCATGCCGGTGGCTGTAACCAACATTTTAGCTCGGCCTGCCGCAACGCGTGAGGTTGAAAATGCCATATTATGGCGATCGCCCAATGGCAATTCTTCACTTTGGATGACATCGGCATGTTTATCTACTGGTAACGATTCACCGGTTAATTGCGATTCTTCAATACGCAATGCCGCCGTTTCAACCAAACGACCGTCAGCCGGCACGACGTCGCCAGCATTCAATAACACAATATCACCGATTACAATTTCAGGTGAGGGCAACTTTTGGACAACACCATCACGTAACACTTGCGCCTCAGGTACTTGCATATTCTTTAAGGCCTGCATCGATTTTTCAGCATTGTTTTCTTGCACAAAACCCAATATGCCATTTAGCAACACGATTGCCAGTATAATAAAACCATCGGCTACTTCGTGTGTGAAAAAGCTAATTAAGGCTGCACCAATTAGTATCCAAATCATAAAGTCTTGGAACTGATTAATAAAACGCCTAATCGGCGAAATCCCCGGTTTAGTCGTCAGTGCATTTGTACCATTTTTTTGTAATCTGTTAAATGCCTCATCAGCGTCTAGCCCGCGTTTTATATCACTATTAAATTCTGTAGCAACTTCTGTCACCTGTTTGTTGTACATAACACCTCCCCAAATTACGCAGATCGCTTCAACTCCTTTATATCATAAACTGACCAAAATGTACACTGTGAAAGCATTACCATTTGAAATGACATCACAAAAACATAATATAGTGATATTCATTATTATCTAAAAAAAAAACAAACTTTTTTGCATTTTTTCATTGATTCTCATTTAGTAATCGACTATAATTTAACCGTAAACAGCAAACAATACCATTTACGATATTACTGGGAGGTATATCATGGCTTATGTAATTAAAGATACTTGTATTAGTTGCGGTGCTTGCGAACCAGAATGTCCGGTTAGCTGCATTACCGAAGGCGAAGGCATTTACGTTATCGATCAAGCTTCTTGCATAGATTGCGGCGCTTGCGCAAACGTATGTCCGGTAGAAGCACCTGTACAACAGTAGTAAATACTAAAAAAGACACCTACGCATGAGTGTCTTTTTTAGTATTTAAAATGCTTTTTAATACTTATTCTTTCTTTGTCGGTTTTTCTAAAGTCAACAAGGCTTTGTACAACTGATTTAAGTACTTTAAAACCGTCTTTTCTTCTTTAAGGGTTAGCCCCTGAACACTTTGATGCAGTACTTCATCAATATTTCGAATAATCTTATGAAAGGCCGCTCGACCTTCTGACGTTATTGAGATAATGGTCATGCGGCGATCATCTGGCGCATCAGACTTTTTGGCAAAATTGGCCATAATAAACTTATTGACATGTTTGGCAACTTCTTTGCGCTCATAACCGGTTAAATCGACAACTTCTTTAATTGTCTTTGGCTGCTCGATAATTAAACTTAATAAACTAATATCAATAAAGTCAAGGGGCGTCTTATAATAAAAGACACGCCCCTTATGCTGTTGCAAATAAAACTGCATCAGCGTCTTTGTTGCTATTTTATGTATGTCAGCACTATATTGTGACATTTTATTTCTTAACGATAACGGCTTCACCCATACCGCCACCAATACAGAGCGTTGCCAAACCATAACTAGAAGAACGCTTCTGCATTTCGTGAATAAGCGTAACAAAAATACGAGCACCACTGGCACCAATTGGGTGACCTAAGGCAATGGCACCACCGTTGACATTCGTCTTTGCCATATCTAAACCGAGGTCTTTGGCAACGGCCAATGATTGTGCAGCGAAGGCTTCATTAGCTTCAACTAAATCGATATCTTCTATTTTTAAGTTGGCTAATGCAAGCGCTTTTTGAGTAGCCGGCACTGGACCAATACCCATAATTTTAGGGTCGACACCAGCTGACGCATGAGATACCATTGTAACTAAAGGCTTAATGCCGAGTTCGTCAGCTTTCTCTTTACTCATAAGAATTAAACAAGCTGCACCGTCGTTAATGCCTGAAGCATTACCAGCTGTGACAGTACCATCTTTTTTAAATGCCGGTCGCAACTTAGCTAGTTTTTCGGTAGTGACACCTGGCTTAACAAATTCGTCAGTGTCAAATACAATATCATCACCTTTTCTTTGCGGAATGACAACTGGTACAATTTCATCTTTAAAACGTCCGTTGTTAATAGCTGCTTCTGCTCTGTTTTGGCTCTGCGTAGCAAATGCATCTTGCGCTTCGCGTGTTAAGCCATATTTTTCAACGATATTCTCGGCTGTTTGACCCATATGGTAATTGTTAAACACTTCCCAAAGGCCGTCATTTACCATGCTATCTACTACTTTAGAGTCGCCCATACGTGCACCCCAGCGTTCCTTTTTTAGTAAATAAGGGGCTTGGCTCATGCTCTCAGTACCGCCACAAACGACGATTTCATTATCACCACTCAAAATCGATTGCGTCGCTAGTGAAACAGACTTAAGACCAGATCCACAGATCATATTAATTGTAAATGCTGGTGTTTCTTGTGGAATACCTGCTTTAATACTCGATTGACGCGCAACACCTTGGCCATGACCGGCCTGCAATACGCAACCCATGATAACCTCATCGACAGCAGCAGGGTCTAAATTAATTTTCTCCAGCGCACTCTTGATAACCAGTGACCCCATGTCTGACGGGCTAACCTTTGCCAAAGATCCGCCAAACGATCCGATGGGCGTTCTAACCGCAGAGACAATAACAACTTCTTTCATTTTTAACCTCCAAATCGTATAACCTAACCTCTATTTTTTTGCTCCCTTAATAAAATAAGAAATGGTAAATAAATCTTCAATTAAGTGAACATTTTCAACGATGACGTCTTCCGGTAATTTTAAATCTACCGGTGCAAAGTTCCATATCGCATTAATGCCATTTGCCACCAGCGTATCAGCGACCGATTGCGCCGCTTCTTTATTGGTGCAAATATAGGCAATATCAATGTGATGCTCTTTTAAATAATCAGCTACTACAGCAATATCCAATACTTCAACACCTCGAAAGTTTAAACCAATTAAGCGCGGGTTGAGATCAAACATCGCTTGAAGCTTAAAATTAAACTTTTCAAAGCTCGAATAATTTGCCAAGGCTTGGCCTAAATTACCAGCACCGATAATAACTGTTTTATATTCGCTAACTAAACCGAGAATACGACCAATTTGTTCAAATAAATCTTCAACATTATAGCCGTAGCCCTGCTGCCCAAAACCACCAAAATTATTAAAATCCTGCCTGATTTGAGAAGCAGTAAAACCCATTATATCGCTTAATTCTTTTGAAGAAATACGCTTTACATCCTTATCGATAAGCTCTTTTAGATAGCGATGATATTTAGGCAAGCGCTTAATGACAGCGCGAGATATTTTATTTGCCATATATTACCTCATTTCGTCTTGGCCTAATCTATTCACAACAGTATCTCTAAAAATTAGACTGATATTTAACGTTAATCATAAAGAGTATAGCATTACCGAGTAGTGATGTCAATGCATAAACAAGCTGAAATAAAGCGACTTTCCACTGTTCATCAAGCTTTTTTTGTGCTAAACTGCTGTAGAGGAGAATTTATGATAGCACTATCTTTTAGCCAAGTAAATAAGCGCTATGATCAGCAAGTATTATTTGAAAACATGTCGTTTTCAATTAACCAAGGCGATAAAGTTGCCCTAATCGGTAAAAACGGCTGTGGTAAAACCACCGCTATACGTTTAATTTGCGGTCTGGAAACAGCCGATAGCGGCGAAGTTCACCATGCCAAAAATCTGACGATCGGTCATATTAAACAAACCGAACTGCGCGACGATGTGTCGTTAATCGACTATGCCTTAGCAGCTTTTGACGATTTAATCAAACACGAAGCAGTACTTGCTGAAATGGAACAGAAAATGGGGCAATTCAGTGAACACGGTGCTGCTTTTGACGCCTTCATGGCCGATTACGACCGCATGGCAAAACAATTTGAAGACAGAGGTGGTTACTTATTTCGCTCTAAGGCAAAAGGCATACTCATCGGTATGGGGTTTGCTGAAAGTGAACACCGTAGATCAATTTTGTCGCTTAGCGGCGGTCAGTTGGCGCGCATTAAACTGGCACGGCTATTAATCGATGCGCCCGATATACTACTGCTTGACGAACCGACCAACCACCTTGATATCAATACCACTACTTGGCTAGAAAACTACCTCAAACAATACACTAAAACCCTCGTCATTATTTCGCACGACCGCTATTTTTTAGATGCCATATGCGATAAAACGATGGAAATTGAAAATTGCAAAATCATGCTGTACAACGGTAATTACAGTGCCTTTAAAATAAAAAAGCAAGCCCAAATTAAGCAAATGGCACGGGCTTATCAAAAGTATCAAACCGAAAAAAAGCGACAAGAAGAAATAATTCGTAAATTTAAACAACGCGGCACCGAACTGCTGGCAAAACGGGCAAAGAGCCGTGAAAAAATGCTAAAAAAAATGACGCAACCAGAGTTATTTAAGCAATCCACCAAAACGATGAAGCTAAACTTAAAGGCCAGTCATAGTTCAGGTAGCGATGTGCTACAAGTTGAAGGCATCAGTAAAGCCTACGCTGAAAAAACTGTCTTAAATGATATCTCATTTGGCATTAGAAAAACTGATAAAATTGGTTTAATTGGTGATAATGGCAGCGGTAAATCAACACTGCTTAAAATTATCGTCGGCGAGCTTGATGCCGACAATGGCGAAGTTAGTTTTGGCCACCGCGTTAGCCCAGCCTACTACGATCAAAATCAAGACAATTTAAACTATCAACTCACCATTGTTGAAGAAATCCACAACATGATACCCAATGCTACAGAAGGCGAGGTGCGATCAATACTCGGTAAGTTTTTGTTTTCAAACGATGATGCCTTTAAGCCGATAAACGTGTTAAGCGGTGGCGAGAAAGCCCGTGTTATGTTGACGAAACTACTGTTAACTGATGCAAATTTATTGCTACTCGACGAGCCGACCAATCATCTCGATATTTACAGCAAAGAAGTTTTAGAACAAGCGCTGTTAGATTATGATGGTACAATGCTTATTATTTCACATGACCGCTACTTTTTAAATCAAACTTGCCAAAAAATAATTGAACTAAAAGATGGCAAAGCCACATTGTACTTGGGTAACTATGATTATTACGTTGAAAAAAAAGCGACACTTAACAAACCGGTAATAAAAACTGACAACGCTCCCACTAAAACGGCAATTAAGCAAAACAAAAAACTAGAACGCCAGCGCAAAGATGAAATTAAAACATTAAAAAGACAATTTAAAGACTGTGAAGATACAATTTTCAACATAGAACTACGCCTCGCCGAAATTGGCGACGCGCTCTGTTTAGAAGAAAATTACAGCAACCCGTTAAAAGCAAAGGCACTCACAAAAGAAGAAAACGCCTTAAAACTAGAGCTTGATCAGAAAATCGAATTATGGGAATCCCTCGCTGAACAAATTGAGAATAGTGAAGCTAATAAGATATAATTAAAACCAGAGTTTAGCTTGTAAATAACGCTATCTTAATTATAGCGGTAAAACCTTCGCCTTTTTGCGAAATAAATCTCGATTCGCCATTAATTGTAGAAAGTCGTCTTTTAATACCGCGCAGGCCATTGCCCTCTTTGAGTTGCGAACAACCAACACCATCATCCATATACAAAATATCAATATTCAATTGCTCAAGCGCCACTGACAAAAAAATTGTCTTTGGCTGCGCATGCTTTATTGAATTGGTTGTCAATTCAAGGCAGATGCGATTAATCGCATCGTACACTTCACCGTCTAATAAAAAATGTGAGCCTTTAAAACTAAACTTCGTCTTAATTGTCGTGCTCTCAACTTGACGCAATATATCTTGTAAATCTCTTTGCAGTAAAATACCATATAAATGCGCTTCACTGCTGTTGTATTTACCCATCGAACTGATGCCTTTTTGTAAGGCAAGCACACTGTCGTCAAGCGCCCTTTGACTAGACTGTCGATCAATGTCATGATACATTTTGGATACCTCTAACGTCTTAATCGCCACAACTAATGAATGTCCAATAATATCGTGTAACTCTCTAGCGACATAATTTCTAGCACCTATTCGTGAATTCTTTTTCAGCTCTTCAATAACTTGTTGTAACGCCGCATTTGTTTTCTCAAGCGTCTTCTGTTCAAATACGATATCATTTTGAATTTTTTTGTAATCGGTAATATTATTAAAACGCATGATGTACTGCTTTTTAATAACGATATCAACGCGTCGCATAAAGACATCATAAACTTCATCATTGATCACTAACTCATACGATTTATCCAACACATCAGTGATATCTAAGCATTTAATAACCGAGTTAATGGTGTGACGGGCATTTTCACCAAATGCTTCAATCGTTTTTTGATTGACATAAACGACTTGAAAATCGGCATTGAGTACACAAATTGCCGTATTTAAACGGTGAAATATTTCATGCCGCATAATCGGTGAAATATCAATTAACTGATTTTTGAACGTCGCATACATAAATACCGAAGTTGAAATAATAAAGACAATTGGTGTAATATCGGTATCAAAAGTAAATGTAATCCCTATGCTGCGCAAAATTTGTTCAATTTTTTTAGTGATAAATAAGAAATTTATAACCAAAGGCGATAAAAATGCCACTGCCATCACATTCTTATACCAACGTGGCGTATTGGCAAAATGTCGTCTAAATGTCAAGCTGCAGTAGACGACCCCAGCGATTAAAAGCGTATAGGCAATGGCCGTATGTACATAAAATAAAACACCAAAACTATCAGTCCAAAAATTGTATTCCGAGTAAAATAAATAATGCCAAGGGTTAGTTAACACAACTAAAAATTGTATTAACGCCAGTGTATATAGAGCATAACGAAAGGGCTTTTTAGGCGGTCTACCCTTGTAATAAGAAAACGCAAATTCAAAAAAGGTAACTTCAAATAAACAAATACAAAAATAATAAGCAACGATAAAGGCCCAGCGCAAAGTTTCGTTGGGCGATACCGTTTTAAAAATCTTAAATATCATCCAAAATATAGTACTGGCTTGCATGACAAGAAACGCCTTGATGCTGTAATCGCGACGCGCCTTAATTAAAATAACTGTAAAAAATATCAGTGCAAAAATAATAGTAATAATATGCATAATGCCAATAATGGCAATGTCTCGTTTTAGATAATCACTCATCATACAATATTATTTTCCACTGCATACACTGCTAATTGCAAGCGATCAGTTAATTTGAGCTTTTCATAAATTCGGCTAACTTTATTCTTAACAGTTCCCTCAGTATAATTTAAAGTAGCGCCAATATATTTATTACTCTTGCCATCGACAATCAATTTTATTATTTCAATGTCCTCGGGCGATAATTGCATTGTGCCAGCTAATAGCGGCGGTTTAACTTCCTCAAACTTATCAATCATAATATTTTTGACATTCTCGTGTATAACTGTTAAACCATAACTGACACACTTTATCGTTGCAATCAATTCTTGTGGCGCAATTTCTTTGGTAATATAGCCATCGGCATGCGCCAAAAATGCATCAATAATATGTTCTTTACTATCAAAGGTGGTCAGAATTATAACACGCGTTTTAGGACACTGTTCTTTGATCTTTTTTAATGCGTTGATACCATCCATTTCAGGCATTTCGATATCCATCATTACAATATCGGGTTGAAATTGCTGACAGGTGCTAACAGCTTCTTTGCCAGTTTCTGCCATCGCAACAACACTAATTTCATCGTCAATATCAATCAGTTGTGCTAGTGATTTTCTCAATAATGCCTGATCATCGACAATCATTATTTTTACCAAACTATTCCCCCTCATAATATGTTTTATAAGCACTTACCGCCATTCTTACATCTTTTAAATTAGTTTTTGCTTCCATTATTAAGTCATTAATATTGCTGGTGAACAATTCATTATCTATATCTAATTGTTTAATTTTTTCATTTAGAACATTTAATGACTTTTCTTGGTTTTGAGCAATTTCCAAAAATAAGCGGTTAACCTCTTTTTCTCTTTCAATTTCATATACTCTATCTTTATAACGGCGTAATCGCACATTGCTCTTAAATACTACTTCACGCTTCGCATCGTACTCATCAAGCATAATGATCAATTCACTAATATCGACAAAAGTCAATATATAACCAACAACCCTGTCAATTGAATATATTTCTTTTTTATAAAACTGAAAATAGCGTTTATTGTCGTTTTTTAATCTGATAAATTGCTTGCCAAACTGCTGCTTCAAAGTTACTTTATCTTTAAAAAAAGAGGCGATGTCCGCTAAGTCCATTTTATTTTTTATAGCAAAGAAGTCTGAATTACCCACCTGCTCAGAAGCAAACAATAAATTGCCATCGATATCAGTGACAAATACATAATCAAGTACCATGTCTTTGATATCTGAAAATAAAGTGACACCTAAACTATAAATCATTAGCTGATTGGATAATAACATATATTGCACAGTTACCATGCCATAGGCCAACCACCACATATTTGGCACTAACAACAAAATAATGACTGCTAAAAAAAACAACGAAAAGATTAGCAGTGCCATTATTTTATCTATTTTTATACCCTTGAGATAAATAGTAATAAAGGAATATAAACAAGCACTAACATAAACAATCAGTGATATATTTTTTAACATATAAAAAAAGGGGATGCCACTTTCTATGTCGATTAGTTCAGCAATAAAATGAAATAGAAACGTAATGCTCAGTAGTACACCCGCTGAAGCAATGCGCCATTTATAACGCGGTGCCTTGTAGTAGCTAATAACTGTTGTTGGTAAAATTGCTAAAAGTAACAATGTTAGCCATATCGTGCTACCAAACTGTGCCAAAGTATAATATCTGCCGTCGCCCATATTTTCTCCATAAAATTATTTATAACTATTCGACTACATCATAATAGTATGGCCAAATCGTTACACCTCACCCTATTATTTTAACATAAAGTAATCACAATAAAACACTTATTTTAAAAAAGCCACCCTACAGGGTGGCTTTCTATAATGATAATTGCCAACTATCGAATAAAGCCAAAGATTAGAATAAACCCGAAATGTTGCCCTCTTTATCAATGTCCATATTCATAGCGGCCGGTACTTTTGGTAAACCAGGCATCGTCATAACATCACCCGTTAAGACGACAACAAAACCTGCACCTGCTGAAATTCTTAAATCTCTAACTGTAATATTAAAACCAGATGGACGACCCTTAAGTGCTGGATTATCAGATAGCGAATACTGTGTTTTAGCCATACAAACCGGTAAATTGTCATAACCGAGTTCTTTAATGGTTTCAAGTTTCTTCAATGCTGCCGGCGCAAAATCGACGCCATCAGCGCCATAGATTTCTTTGGCAATAGTTTCAATTTTTTCTTTAACCGGCATCTCTAATTCGTAGAGCGGTTTGAAATCAGCTTCACCAGATTCTGCTAATTCAACAACTTTTTTAGCTAATTCAACACCACCTTCACCGCCTTTAGCCCAAACATCTGATAAGACGACATCTACCCCCAGTTCTTTGCAAAGATCATCGAGTAGTTTAATCTCGTTTTCAGTGTCCGTTGGAAACTTATTGATGGCGACAACTGCCGGAACGCCGAATTTTTTAACATTTTCTACGTGCTTTTCAATATTTTCAAAACCGACTTTCAAAGCGTCGAGATTTTCATTATTTAAATCTTTTTTAGCAACACCACCATGGTTTTTTAGTGCTCTTACTGTACCGACAATAACGACTACTGATGGCTTTAAGCCAGCGTATCGGCACTTGATATTAAAGAATTTTTCTGCGCCTAAGTCGGCACCGAAACCGGCTTCTGTTACGACATAATCGGCCAATTTAAGCGCCGTTGTCGTCGCCATTACACTGTTACAGCCATGTGCAATATTGGCGAATGGGCCACCATGAATAAAGGCCGGTGTGTTTTCTAATGTTTGTACTAAATTAGGTTTAAGTGCATCTTTTAATAGTAGTGTAATTGCACCTGTAGCGCCGAGCATTTCAATAGTAACAGGCTTTTTATCGGTTGTATAAGCAATAATAATTCGACCAATGCGCGCTTTCAAATCTTCTAAACTGGTCGCCAAGCAAAGTACTGCCATAATTTCTGATGCAACTGAAATATCAAAATGATCTTCACGCGGCATGCCGTTGGCACGACCTTGTAGCCCGATGACAATGTTGCGCAGTGCGCGATCGTTCATATCAATTGCACGTTTCCATGTAACACGACGGTGATCAATGTTTAATTCATTTTCTCTATGAATGTGGTTATCCAACAATGCCGAAACTAAATTATTGGCAGTTGTCACCGCATGAATATCACCTGTAAAGTGCAGATTGATATCTTCCATTGGCACAACTTGCGCGTAACCACCACCGGCGGCACCGCCTTTTACGCCAAAGCAAGGCCCTAAAGATGGCTCGCGCAATGTCGTAAAAGTTTTTTTGCCAAGCTTGTCAAGCCCCATGCTAAGACCAATATTGGTCGTCGTCTTGCCTTCACCAGCTGGCGTTGGGTTAATCGCCGTTACGAGTACTAATTTACCATCTTCTTTGTCTTTTAATTGATCAAGAAATTTTAAATCTAATTTCGCCTTGTAATTGCCATATAATTCAACTGCTTCTTCTGGAATACCGACTTTTTGCGCAACTTCGACAATTTTTTTCATTTCAGCGCGTTGCGCGATTTCGATATCCGATAAATACTCCTTCATTTTGGTTACCTTCCCTTCCACATGGATTATACTTTATAAACATTAGCCATTACAATTTGTTATTAAACTGCTGGCAACTTGTTTACATGATTACCCAGAATAGAAAATAGAAAACAAAAAATCGAAATAATCTAAAATATTATTGAATATCTAATAATTCATCGATTACCAAAATCAATTTACTGATTTCAGGTTTGGCCATTTGCGCGCTGGCACCAACTACTTCGCCCTTATGTCGAAGCGCATCTGTAATCAATGATGAAAAAATAATAATCGGCAATTCTTTGTAAGTTTCAGTTTCTCTTAATTTGCGAGTAAGCGTATGGCCATCGCAACGCGGCATCTCAATATCGGTAATTAAAAGGTCAACTTCGTCTTTATAATTTTCGCCCTTGCGCACTTCTAAATCAATTAAATAGTCATAGACGCTTTGTCCATCATTAAAGAAAGACAAGTGCCTAAAACCAGCTAAATTAAGCGTTTCTTGTAAAAGGTGACGCACCATTGGAGAATCATCAGCCAAGATAATGCGATAGCCACTTCTATCTTTTTTGGGCATCTCATCTATGTCACCGGCGGTCATGCCCATACGTGGATTAATTTCACCGACAATCTTTTCAAAATCGAGGAACAAGTAAGACTGCGTACCAATTATAATATTAGAAATTGCAAAAGACTGCTCCAATAGTGGTTCATCTTTAGTAATATCAGCCCACTTAATCTTTTCAATTCCAACGACTTCATCAATACAAAAAGCAACTTGCAAACCACTAAATTCACAGAATAGCATTAATTTTTCTTCATAAGAAGCCATTTTTTGACCAATTAACATGTATTTAAGATCGATTAGCGGCACTATTTGCTCGCGCACTAGCGCCAATCCGACAACCGCTTCATGAGCACGTGGCACTTCGGTGATCTCACCAATTTGTACAATTTCACGCGTTTTTGCCACGTTTATGGCATAGCGTCTATCACCCACTAAAAATTTAAGTATTTCCAGTTCGCCCGTACCCGATTCTAACAGTATATTCGTTTGATTCATAACTCACTCCATTAAATAATATTCATCTCTTTGCCGATAGTACCGAATACTTCAACGGCTTTATCGAGTTGAGCCTCTGTATGTGCCGCTGTTACCATGCAGCGAACACGGCCCGTACCCTTTGGCACTGTCGGAAAGACAATACCCGACACAAAGACACCAGCCTCTAAAAGTTTTTTAGAAAACTGCATTGTTTTCGCTTCGTCACCAATAATAACCGGTGTTATTGGCGTTTCGCTGTTGCCAGTATTAAAGCCCAACTTGTTTAATTTTTCTTTAAAGTACTTGGCATTATGCCATAATTTATCAGTATATTCTGAGCTGTTACTCAACATGTCGAGCGATTCGATAATAGCACCAACTGCTGCTGGCGGTAGTGCCGTCGAAAACAGAATCGGTCTACCTCTGTGATTAAGCCATTCTTGCATGACTTTTCGGCCTGCCACATAACCGCCGATCACGCCAATCGCCTTAGAAAGTGTACCTATGCTAAAGTCGACACGACCATGTAACCCAAAGTGGTCAACTGTACCACGACCATTTTCACCCAACACACCAGAACCATGTGCATCATCTACATAGGTTAAAGCGTTGTATTTTTCAGCCAACTCAACAATTTCTGGCAATTTGGCAATATCGCCATCCATACTAAATACGCCATCGGTAATAATCAGCATATTGTTATATTTACCGCTGTTTTCTTGTAAAACACGCTCTAAATCAGCCATATCGCTGTGCTTATAAACTGCACGATCAGCTTTTGATAGGCGTACACCGTCAATAATAGAAGCGTGATTCAATTCATCAGAAATAATTAGATCGCCCTTATCGGTGATCGCTTGAATGGCGCCGGCATTACAATTAAAGCCCGATTGGAAAACCATAACAGCTTCTTCACGCTTAAAAGCTGCCAATTTTTCTTCTAAAATTTCATGCAAATCCATATTGCCAACAATCGTGCGCACCGCACCGGCACCTACACCATATTTTTCAACGGCTTCAATTGCCGCTTTTTTTAAGCGTGGGTGATTGGCAAAACCAAGGTAGTTATTTGAACTCAAGTTAATGACTGCTTTGCCATTTAGCTGACAAACAGCTTCGTTAGCGCCACTTAATACTGGTAATTTGCGATAGACGCCATCTGTTTTTAATCCTTCTACCTTGTCTTGTAAGTACTTTAAATCGTGAATGTTTTTCATAATCTCTCCTATTCATGGTATTCATTTTACTAACTGCAACTATATACCTATTATATCACAATACATTGTTTTTGATACCCTTTAACAGATTATATTGTTCAGTTAATAGCGGACTGCGCGCAATGATCGTACGATAAGGTTCTAACGCAGCAATCCCAAAGCGCTTAGCCAATAAAACCATCGCATTGCGCTTTAAACGAGTTAACCCTAAATAGCCATAAGATTTAGTTTTATGGTAATCTTTAAACGTCGACTTAGTCAGTTCCATAATTTCATTTAAATCAACCATGTCATCACTAACCAATTTTACATCGTTATGCGGACAGGCATACTGACAAATATCACAACCGTAAAACCAGTCTCCCAATAAATCTATTTCAGTCGCAGTTATCACACCCTTTTTCTGATTAATCGAAGATCGACAGCGCGATAATAAAACTGTTCGATCGCGGAGCGCCCCGTTTGGGCAAGCCACCTCACAGCGATTACAATTTAGACAATAATCGTCTAAAGAGATTATCGGCAGAATATTAGGTTCTGTTACTATTTTTAAAGTTGATAAAATATAACCGATATTATGTGCTGTACCAAATTGATCATTGAGCAACATCGAATTTTTGGCAACCTGCCCAAGACCTGCCTCAAGTGCAAATTTAACGTCATCAAGGCCGTGTTTGTCGACGAATATTTTATAGTCAAAATGTCCGACTATCGACTTAATCGCTTCAGCTAAAGTTTGCAAATACCGATATAAAACAAGATGATAATCGGCATGGTAACCAATTGAGGCCAGTTTCGTACTGTCATTTGGCACTGTACTCTTGACCAACTGATAAGGATATAGGACAACGATGGCCGACTTCGCCCCCATCAAATGATAATGGGGATTGTATTTATAATCCCAAGTTTCGTCGGCATTTTCTGGTCGATTAATTTCGTGCCCGATTTTAACTAAGCCAAACTCGACATCTGACTTTTCCAAAGATGCTATTATTTTTTTTATTTGTTGTTCTAAAATAGTCTTCATTTAATTAAGCACTTTCCAAACTGATAACTCTATGTAAATAAATAAGTCTAATCAAAATATAACACAAACCTGCCAATAAGTAAAAAGCGAACAAATCCTTTTTGGTTTGTTCGCCTCTTTTAAAATTCTGCTAATGATCTTTTTTAATATGCGTATTCTACAGTTAAAGTTGCACTAATTTTTAGGCCACCGGCCTGAATCGGCGTTTCGCCAGCCCCGTCCATCATCTTTGCAGCATAAACATTTCTGTTGAACCCGCCGCCGTAATTTACTTCTAATACCCTTAGTGGTACATCAACCGTTTTGCCAAAGGTAGACGTAATGGTATTAGCTTTTTGCTTAGCACTCGCCATTGCCTTCTGTAAGGCCTCTTGATAGTATTCTTCCGCCTTTGAAGATTCAAAATTAATGCCGTCAATTTCATTGGCGCCTGCCGCTGTTGCAACATCAATTAATTTGCCAACTTCATCAATTTTCGTCGTCTTAATGGTAATGCCATTAGAAACACGGTAGACACGAGCACGCTTTTCATCTTTAGCTGGGTACATCGAATCATCATACGATTGATAAATATTGTAATGCGAAGTCGTCATGTCATCTTTGGCAACACCTGCCTCTTCAAGTGCCTTTAGCACGTCATTCATAATGCGTTTGTTTTCAGATTGCGCCGCTTTAGAATCAGCATTTTTAGTTAAAACACTCAAATTGATTTTAGCGATATCCGGTTGCACCATAATTGTCGCTTCGCCCTGCACGACAACCACTTGTGAATTTAATTGTTCTGTCATTTGTTCTCCTAACGGGGCGGCACTTACCGCACCAATATCGAATACACTTCCTGCTAAAAAGGCACTTGATACAATAAGCGCCAACGCTAATACAAATACTAATTTTTTCATTTTTTATTCCTCCTATACTTTACAATCGCCCATGTAATTAAAACAATAACGATGACCGGTATCACAATCGGCAGCAAGCCAACAAATCCAACAAATGCGTTTTCCAATAGCTTAATTAACTTATTTAAGCTGATCACAAAAGCCCGCCTAGCGCGCCCTAATAAGCCCTCATCAATTGGCTGAACTATTTGGCTATCATCCGCTTTTTCAACAACATTTAAGTGTATGGTTGCCATATCAACCAACCTGTCCCACTTCTGCAAGTTGCCCGTAAGTTGATTAATTTCGCCGCGCACGCGCGACAACTCATTCTCAACTGCAATAATATCTTTTATTTGGTCTGCCTTTTCCATTATTTTACGCAACGCCCGTTCACGCACTTCTAAGTTTTTAACTTCGTTATAAGTATCGCGATAAATATTAGTTAAATCTTCTGACGTCTGTTCTTGATAGTCAACTTTGCCCAGTTGTAATAGTTCTCGATAAACAGCTTCAAACTGTGCGCTTGGTACACGTAAAATCATATCGCCCTGTCTATAATCGATTACGCGATTGGCAACACTGTGCTGAAAAACCGATACATTGCTGTTTTCAACATAGCCATTTACACTGCCGAGCAATACTTCAATTTTTTGATTTGCTTGATCATAATCGGTTACAGTAAGTGATATATTGCCACGCTTTACCAGTTTTCTGGCCTGTAAATCGGCACTTGTGTCACGCTGCTCATCCATTGCTGGTTTTTCTGCGTCTGTCATTGGTGCAGCCTTTTTAAATTCAGCGTTATTACCATCAAACACTTCAGCAGATTCAATACCGCTTTCTGCACTGCCCCCTACCATATTGCCATATTGGGGTGCTTCATCTAATTTTGCTTGATCGTTAGGCCTGCCAGCGCCTAAATTATCCAATAATACTGGCGCACTGACAAATAATAGCAAGCATGCCACCACTGCAATTAACCACTTTTGATAGCGCTTGCTAAAATTGATAACTTTTCTGCTGTTAGAGGGCTTTTTCTGCTGAGCAAGCTTAGCGCTCAGTTCTGCACTGTAACTAGCGGGTAGCGGTTGTAACGGACTATCCGCCAACTGTGTGGCAATCGCAGTTTCCACCTGCAATTCACGTTGGCAGTCACTACATGTTTCAATATGTTGTTCAAAGTCTAATCGTTCAGCCTGATTAAGCGCATCATCTAAATAGGCGAAGATATTATCTTTATATTTTTTACAACTCATTAAATAACCTCCTCGCGATTGATTAGTGAATAGCTAAATGCCTTGTCCCTAATTACAATTTCTCTTAATTTTTTGCGTCCGCGTAGCAAACGTGACTTAACCGTCCCCAGCGGCAATTGCAAAGCTTCTGCTACATCATCATATGATAGACCAAGATAATCGCGTAATACAATTGGTAAGCGCTGTTCAACTGTTAATTGCTGTAAAGATCGTTTGATGATTGTTGCTAATTCGCCCTTTATCACTTGCGATTCAACACTTTCAGTTTGTTTGTCAAGTGATGTTTCAATGGTCTCGTCATACGACACATTAACCAAGCGTAACTTCTTCTGCTTTTTAATAAAATCAAGGCAACTATTGGCAACAATGCGGTACAGCCAAGTTGAAAAAATTGCCCTTTCATCAAACGTCCCCAGCTTGCTAAACACCTTAATTAGCGCTTCTTGCGAAACGTCTTTAGCATCTTCTTCAGAACGCAACATGCCAAGTGCTATATTATAACTGTAGACCTGATAACCGGCAATTAGCTGTTCAAACGCCTTAATATCGCCGCGCTTTGCTTTTTTTATTAGCTGCTGCTCGCTAGACAAAGTCACTACCTCCATTGTTTTATAAGTGTATTTTAAACACTTATACCCATTAGACGACAAAACCGCTAAAAAAGTTCCATCTAATTGTAACTAAATAATAATACATGATTATTTTTTGAAATGCTTTGGCTGTTTTATTGACTATTATTATATAAAAGCATACAATTATATTGCAGTTTAACACTAAGTAAAAGAGACAAAGTATTGGAGGTTTTTATGTTTAAAAAATTCACAAATGCTTGTGTAAAGATGGTTGAAAAATATTTGCCAGATCCATTTCTTTTTGCTGCACTGTTAACAATTGTTGTATTTATTGCCGGCATGATCGTAACAGGCCAGTCTTTTATGGCGATGATTGGACACTGGAGTGGTGGCTTTTGGGCACTGCTTAAGTTTTCAATGCAAATGGCCTTAGTATTGGTTACTGGCCATACACTTGCGCAGACACCTGTCGTCAAAAAAGGCATTCAAAAATTGGCGAGTATGCCCAAAACTAAAGGCGGCGCCATTATGTTAGTTACGGTTATCTCTTTAGTGGCCTGCTGGATTAACTGGGGCTTTGGTCTTGTCATTGGCGTGTTAATCGCCAAAGAAGTCGCTAGACAAAAACAAGGTGTCGACTACAGACTGCTAATTGCTTCTGGTTATGGCGCCTTTTTAATTTGGCACGCCGGCTTCTCGGCTTCAATTCCACTGACAATCGCCAGTAACGCTGAAGCGCTTTCTAAGATGACAAATGGTGCATTAACAACAACGATTCCGACATCGCAAACTATTTTTTCTGCTTACGCGCTCGTCCCTATTGCTATTATCTTTATTGCGATGCCATTTATCAATAAGTCAATGCATCCAGATGAAAAAGACACCATCGTGGTCGACCCTGCCTTATTAGAAGAAGCGCAGTCCGAACCAGTTGATAAGTCTAAAATGACACCGGCTGAAAAGCTAGAAAATAGTCCAATTATTTCAATGTTAATTGGTGCAATGGGTATGGTTTACATTGTCAATTACTTTGCTCAAAATGGCTTTAAGCTAAACTTGAACATTGTTAATTTCTTGTTCTTGTTCCTCGGCATTATTTTACACGTGACACCAAAGCGATTTTTAGAGGCAATTAGAATTGCCGTTAAGGGCGCGGCTGGCATTATTATTCAGTTCCCCTTCTACGCTGGTATCATGGGCATGATGACAGGCGGCAATGCCGATGGCTATTCATTAGCTGGCGCAATTTCACAAGCGTTTGTCTCGATTTCAAATCAGACAACGTTCCCACTATTCTCTTTCCTAAGTGCTGGCATCGTCAATATCTTTGTGCCATCTGGCGGTGGTCAATGGGCAGTACAGGGGCCAATTATGATGCCTGCCGGTTTGGCACTTGGTGTAGACCCTGCCAAAACGGCAATGAGTATTGCTTGGGGTGATGCCTTAACAAACCTGATTCAACCATTCTGGGCGTTACCGGCACTTGGCATCGCTGGTCTTAAAGCAAAAGACATTATGGGCTTTTGCCTTGTCAATATGCTAATATTTGGCGCCGTTATTGGTGTAAGTTTAATGCTTTTATAAAAAACTATTTAAAAAGGACTTGCCATTTAAAGGTAAGTCCTTTTTTGTTGCCATAAAAAGCGAACTTTGGCGACTGCGCTCGAACTAACATTGTTCTATAAAAATGACAAAACGAGCGTCACTTAGCAATATCATTACGATAAAAGCAATCTTCAAAATCTATTTTAGCGATGTTTTGATAGGCTATTTGACGGGCTTCAGCCAAGCTATCAGCCAGTGCCGTCACCGCCAACACGCGGCCACCATTGCTAACAATAGTATCACCTTGCTGTTTAGTGCCAGCATGAAAGACAAGACAGTCTTTAACATCATTAAGTCCGGTAATCACTTTGCCCTTTTGATAGTTTTCGGGGTATCCGCCCGAAGCCATAATAACGACAACACTGTGCTGTTTTGTCCATTTTAATTCGACTTCACTAAGCGCATTATCTTGTGCCCTTTCAATAATCTCTAGCAAATCATTATCAAGACGCGGCAAAATACTTTCGGCTTCTGGGTCGCCAAAGCGCACGTTAAACTCAATTACTTTGGCATGTTCATCTTTAATCATTAAACCAATAAACAACCATCCCGAATAAGTTAGTCCCTCTTCTTTTAAACCTCTTAATAAAGGCTTCAATATCTCACTTTCGATATTCTGTTTAACGATATCTGAATACTGACGACTAGGCGAATAGTTACCCATGCCACCAGTGTTAAGGCCTAAGTCGCCATCGTGTGCCCGTTTGTAATCTTGCGAACCCGCCAGTGGCAAAATCGTATTGGCATCGACAAAACAAATTTGCGATGCCTCGATGCCCGTTAGAAATTCTTCGATAACAACTTCATCACCAGCATTACCAAACTTGGCATTTAACATCATATCATCAATTGCCCTTTCAGCCTCAGCTACTGTCTGGGCGATAATTACGCCTTTACCAGCCGCTAAGCCGTCGGCTTTAACAACGACGGGCAAACCAAATTGCGCTAGCGCTTGCTTTGCCAATGCTGCATCTGTAAAACGCTTATATTCCGCTGTTGGTATCCCATGGCGCATCATAAAATCTTTTGAAAAGGCCTTGCTGCCCTCTAACATGGCAGCTTTTTTATTAGGACCAAACGCCTGAATGCCATGCTGTGTTAAAAAATCAACTAATCCGCCACAGAGCGGGTTTTCTGGCCCGACGACAACCATATCAATTCGATTAGCTTTGCAAAGCTCTAAAATATGGTCGAAGTCCATCACGTCACTGTCAAAACAAGTGGCAATTTGGGCAATACCAGCATTGCCCGGCACGGCAAATAATTGCTTAAGTGCACGACTTTGTTTTATTTTCCAAGCAATTGTATGTTCACGTGCACCGCTACCGACAATTAGTACATTCATGTTAGCCTCCTAGTGTTTAAAGTGACGGGCGCCACAAAACAGCATGACAATACCATATCGATTACAGGCTTCTATCGCCTTTTGATCATTTTTTGAACCGCCCGGTTGTACGATAACCGCAATGCCAGCATCGGCAGCTAGCTCGATGACATCGTTAAAGGGAATATAGGCATCTGATGCCATAATCGCCCCTTGTGCCTTATCACCAGCTTGACTGACCGCTTTCTCAGCCGCCCAAATGCGACTGACTTGGCCAGGCCCCATACCCAATGTTTGTCCGTCTTTGGCAATGGCAATGGCATTTGACTTTAAGAACTTGACAGCCTGTAAGGCAAAGTTAACATCTGTCAGTTGTTCAGCTGTCGGTTGTCTTTCAGTGACAACAGTCAGTTTATCGTAAAGCAGATCATCAGTTTCTTGAATTAACAACCCACCACTTAAACGCTTAACATCATAGCCGTTGAATCGTGCTACAATCGGCATTTTCAGTAGGCGAATATTGTTTCTTTGCATTAAAATATCAAGTGCAGCTGATTCGTAATCGGGCGCAATCACCACCTCGATAAATATCTTGTTAATCTGCTCAGCAATCGCTTGGTTAACTGGTCGATTAAATGCTAAAATGCCGCCAAAAATCGATAAGCTATCTGCTTGATAAGCCTTTTGATAAGCCGTAAAGATATCGTCAGCTTGACCAATGCCACATGGGTTAGCATGTTTTAGCGCCACACAAGTTGGCATATCAAAGACACTAACCGCTGAAATAGCTGCTTCGGCATCATTTAAATTATTAAAGGAAAGCGCCTTGCCATGTAGCTGTTCAGCATTGGCTAAGCCATTTCTTAAAGCAAGCGCATCTTTATAAAAAGCAGCCTTTTGTTGTGGGTTTTCACCATAGCGCAGTGCGTCGACAAAATCAAAAGGCAATGTCAACTTAGCGGGGTACTGTGGCGCCCCAGTTATATTCGCACGTAAATAGCTACTGATCATCGCATCGTAGTGTGCAGTGTGTTCAAATACCTTAAGCGCTAACAGTTGCCTTTTGTTATAGGATAAGCCACCTCTTTTAAGCTGTTCGACGACATCATGATAATCAGATGGGTCGACAACAGCCAAGACATCTTTATGATTTTTAGCGGCTGAGCGCAACATCGTCGGCCCACCAATATCGATGTTTTCAATTGCATCAGCCATTGTGTGGTTTGGTTTACTGACCGTTTCTCTAAACGGATAAAGATTAATGGCAACAATGTCTATCGGCATAATATTTTGTTCCATCAAAGTAGCCATATGTTCGATATTATCACGCATCGCCAAAATGCCAGCGTGAACAACCGGGTGTAGCGTTTTGACCCTGCCGTCAAGGCATTCGATAAAACCGGTAATATCAGAAACACTAACCGCCTCAACCCGATTGTCACGCAGTTTTTTTAACGTGCCACCGGTTGAAACAATTTGATAGTCTAATGCGACAAGCGCCTTGGCAAAATCGACAATACCCGTTTTGTCGTAAACACTCAATAATGCTCTTTTTTTCATAAGCTACCTCGTTTCATAATACTACCCCCTCGTATCTTTATAATAATCAAACAACATCATCGCTTCGCCCAAAAGTGTCATAACAAAGCCGATTATAATTGGCGTAGTACGATACTTTATACTGATAATAGCTGTCGCCATTACAGCTGCCCCACCAATTAATAATCTAATCTGCTTTTTCTTTAAGTTGCGCATTTTTTGCATTGTTAAATCTTGTTTAGTATTATTCTTTTTACTAGTTTTTTGTTTTTTAGCCACTATATTAACCCCTCGTTTATAAACGGTCTGCCATCATACCATTTTATCCGCTGATTGACTAATGCGTCAACTACCTCGGGCAATATACTGTGTTCAATTTTTAATACTTTTTGGGCAATCGTTTCAGCTGTATCCTCATCTGTAATCGCAATACTGTGCTGCGCAATAATCGCCCCGCTATCAATGCCGCCATCGACAAAGTGAACCGTGGCGCCACTGATTTTTGCAGCACTTTGATAAACCGCCTGATGAACACGCATGCCATAAAAGCCCTTGCCACAAAATGCCGGGATTAACGACGGATGAATATTGACAATGCCATACCGATACTGCTCTGTTAGCCCTTTCGGCAGTATATCTAAAAAGCCGGCCAGTACAATATAGTCTATTTGATAGGCTTTTAATAAATGCAGTAGCGCATTTTGATAATCGTCTTCATCATATTGGCTACGCACTACTACAGCGCTTGCAATACCATGATTAGCAGCGCGCTGTAAGGCATAGACGTCTTTTTTTGAGCTAATCACCAAAGCAATCGTCGCATTGTTTATTTTTTTAGTGGCAATGCCATCAATTAAGGCCTGCAAATTGCTCCCTGATCCCGATACTAAAACGGCGATTCGCTTCATAGTATAACACCTTGATCCGCCACGACGACCTCACCGATCTGATATGCCGGCATGTCACTATTAAGTATCGCCAAAGTCTGTTGTACATCTTCAGCCGCAACGATAACGACAAAGCCAATGCCCATATTAAAGGTATTAAACATGTCTTGGTTGCTTAAATTGCCAAGTGATTGTAGTGTTCTAAATATTGACGGCACCTGCCAAGCATCACGCTTGATTTTAACCGCTAAATTTTGTGGCAAAGTGCGCGGAATATTTTCGATAAAGCCACCACCCGTAATATGTGCTGCCCCCTTAACTGTTACTTGCTTTAATAACTCAAGCACTGGCTTAACGTAAAGTGCTGTCGGTGTCAGTAAAACATCTTTGACAGTTTTATTCGTACTAGGATAGGTTTCGTCGAGCGACAACTTGGCAACATCAAAAATTAATTTGCGTATTAGTGAATAGCCATTAGAATGAAAACCCGACGAAGCAATGCCAATCGCGATATCGCCGGCTTTTATGTTTTGGCCGTCAATAATATTGGGGCGGTCAACTAAGCCGACTGTAAAACCAGCCATATCGTATTCACCTGCAGAATAAAAACCGGGCATTTCAGCTGTTTCGCCACCAATTAAAGCACAGCCCGACAAGCGACAGGCGGCGGCAACCCCTTTGACGATATCGGCTGCCTGAGTTGCATTGAGCTTACCGGTTGCCAAGTAATCTAGAAAGAAAAGCGGCTGTGCCCCTTGACAAAGTACATCATTAACACACATCGCGACCAAGTCTTGACCAACTGTATCGTGTTTGTCTGCCATAAATGCTATTTTTAATTTGGTGCCAACACCGTCGGTACCCGAAACTAAAACAGGTTCTGCCATGCCATTAATCGGCAATCTAAAAAGCCCACCAAAACTGCCAATATCGGTTAATACATTATCATTAAATGTACTTTTGACATGCTGTTTCATTTTTTCGACGGCTAAATAACCCTCTTTAATATTGACACCTGAATCGGCATAAGTAATTTTATTTGACATTTTTATCTCTTTTCTATTTTAAACCCAGAATATTCACACCACTACCCAAAAAGCGCGATAAGCTTAATAGGTGCTTTAATGGATGTGGACATTTGGAGCATAGGGGCGTTTATAATAATCTTCGGAGCGCGCCTAAGTGAACGTTGCAACTCTCAATGTTCTCAGGCTGTTGAAAATGTTCAAGTTCGAGGCGCAAGCAAGATGGCGGGCTGCAGCGTATAAAAACATACGTAAGGGTAGTATCGGAAAGATATCCGACTACGACCGCAGGGAGTAGCTTTTGCGAAGCAAAAGTACTGAAAAGACATCTTGCGCAGCAACAAAGAAATTGGGCATTTTCAGCTGGCTGGCTTGTAGGATGAAATTGCGCAGCGTTAGCGATTGTCTATGTAATCGTCAACTGTGGTATCGTCATTGGATAACAGCCATTAAAACAAGCCGTACAAAGCGCTTGATCACCCAAGCCGACGGCATCAATTAAACCCTGCTGACTGATAAAGCCAAGTGAATCGGCATGAATCATTTCTCTTATTTGCTCAACGCTGTGGGTTGCTGCTACCAAATGTTGACGGTTGGGCGTGTCAATGCCAAAATAACAGCTGTGTGTCACTGGTGGCGAACTGACCCGAACGTGTACTTCGGTGGCGCCAGCCGCCTTTAACATATCGATAATGCGCCTGCTAGTAGTCCCCCTGACAATGGAATCGTCAATTAAAACGAGACGCTTGCCTTTGACATTAGACTGCAAGACATTTAATTTTAGACGCACCGCCAGTTCGCGCATTTCTTGATTGGGTTGTATAAAGGTTCTACCCATATACTTGTTTTTTATTAAACCGATGCCAAACGGAATGCCCGATTGCTGCGCATAGCCGATTGCTGCCGATTTACCCGAATCGGGTACAGCAATCACCAAGTCCGCATCTACTGGGTGTTCTTTTGCCAGCATTTTGCCGGCCTCGCGCCGTGCCTCATAGATATTTCTACCGTCAACAGTTGAATCAGGACGTGCAAAATAAACGTATTCAAACGAACATATTGACTTGCGGCGTGGTGGGCAATAGGTATAGCTGGTAACGCCCGCGCCGTCGATAATCACCATTTCACCGGGCTCAATATCGCGCAGATAGTTTGCGCCAACCATATCAAAAGCGACATTTTCAGAAGCTAAAATATAACCGCCGTCGGCAAATTCACCCAAACAAAGTGGTCTTAGCCCATAAGGATCGCGCAAGCCAATTAATTTATCTTCACAAGTAATAACCAGCGCATAAGCACCCGACACATCTTGTAACGCCCTAATGATAGCCTCTTGATAGCCCAAGCTGTAATGCCGCGCAATTAAATTGGCGATTACCTCGGTATCAATTGTCGTCGAAAAAATTGAACCATTATCTTCTAATTCGTTGCGCAACTCGGCAGCATTAACCAAATTGCCATTGTGTGCAAGGGCAATGCCACCACCCTTGTAGTGTACAACCAGTGGCTGTGCATTGGCCACATAGCTTTCGCCAGTTGTTGAATATCTGACGTGACCAATGCCGATGTCGCCCGTACCTAAGCTCTGCATAATTGCCGGTGTGAAGACGTCTTGCACCAAGCCCATCTCTTTGTAGTGCACGACATTGCCAAAGCGATTTAAAGCAATGCCGGCACTTTCTTGGCCGCGATGTTGTAAGGCAATTAGGCCATAACAGAGCATTTGCGTTAAATTGGGCGCACCCTGTTTATATATGCCTATAACGCCACATTCTTCGCGCAGTTTATCATCATGCGGGCAGACTAGCATTTATTCGAGCCTCCCCAGTACTTCTTGATAGGTTGCTTCGACATCGCCTAAATCGCGTCTAAAGCGATCTTTATCCATTTTTTTACCAGTTTCTAAATCCCAAAAGCGGCAAGTGTCGGGCGATATCTCATCCGCTAAAATGACCTCGCCATCGTGCAAGCCAAATTCTAATTTAAAGTCGACCAATTTAATGCCTTTTTCAACAAAATAGGCCTTTAATATATCGTTAATTTGTAGGGAATATTGCTTGATTTCTTTGATTTGTTCAGGCGTCGCCAAGCCAATTGCAACCGCGTGGTCTTCATTAATCAAGGGATCGCCTAAGTCGTCATTTTTATAACACAATTCAAAAATAATACAGTTCGGTTCAGTGCCCTCTTTAATGCCAAGCCGCTTAGCCATTGAGCCGGCAATGGTATTGCGAATAATGACTTCAAGTGGTACTATCTCAACCGCTTTTACCAATTGTTCATCATCGCCAATGCGCTCGACAAAATGGGTCGGTACGCCAGCTTCTTCTAACATCGTAAATAGAATTGACGACATTTTATTGTTGACGACACCCTTACCGGCAATTTGTCCCTTTTTAACGCCATTAAAAGCCGTTGCATCGTCTTTGTATTCAACAATGTAATACTTTTCACTATCAGTTTTATAAACTTTTTTAGCTTTACCTTCATAGAGCATTTCTAATTTTTTCATTACTCTCCTCCATTTAAACGCCTGGCAATAAGACTGTTTTTTTCGGCAACTTGCGCTGCCATAGTTGCTTTATATTCAGTTAATTTTTCTTTCAATTGAGGATACTTTAAGGCAAGTATTTGTGTTGCCAGTAGTCCTGCATTGACAGCGCCATTGACGGCGACGGTTGCCACCGGTACACCACTTGGCATTTGAACAATAGATAAGAGCGAATCTAAGCCGCCCATCAACGAGGTTTTTATCGGTAAACCAATAACCGGTAAAGTTGTTACACTGGCAATTACACCAGCTAAATGCGCTGCCTTGCCCGCACAGCCAATAAATACTTCAGTGCCATTTTGTTCGGCTTCAGTGACGTACTTAACGGTTTGATGCGGCGTGCGATGCGCCGATAAAACGCGTACTTCATAGGCAATATCAAACGATTTTAAAATATCTAAGGCAGCGACGACAACATCGTAGTCAGAATCGCTGCCCATCAGAATTGATACTTTCATAACCCTACCCTCCTGTAATCTCACTTACACTGCTATTTTAACAGAGCATGACTTTTATGGCAATAAAAATACGAACTATTTTTATTAAATTATTAAAATAGTTCGTATAATAAGGTGTCAGCGTTGGCGATTGCCTCCATTTAACTATAATGATATAATATTGCTAAATAAAAAAATTTTGTATGAGGTAGTGATGAAACAGAGCAACCTAAAGACAACGCTATTTTTGATTGGCATATTAATTATATCTTTAGCATTTGTGATCATTAAACAACTGCCCCTTTATTACGGCTTTTTCTTTACGACCACAATTGCTGCCATTGTCATGAAATTACTGAAAATGCCCTTTAACGGCCTGACCAAAAGAGCGCTTGACGACCTAAGGCGAATGCTACCCGTTATGTATGTACTAGCCAGCATTGGCATGATGATTGCCGCCTGGATGTATTCCGGCGTATTGGCCGCCTGTATGGACTTTGGCTTGGCTATTTTGCCGCGTTTTAATTTACTATTGGCGTCTTTTTTGTTGACGGCAGTACTGTCGATGCTGCTGGGAACCGCCGTTGGCACCATTGGTACACTTGGTACCATGTTGATGATTTTGGGCAATTCAATGGCGATACCGCCCGCTATGGTAGCTGGCGCCATTATTTCGGGCAGCTATTTTGGCGACCGTACATCGCCAATGAGCAGTAGCGCCAACTTAACCGCCTCAATTGTTGGCATTAAACTGCAAACGCACATTAACTTAATATTAAAAACGTCGCTTGTTCCACTGATTATAACAGCTATTTTCTACCATTTTTTAGGCGCCGCCTACAGTGCCGACGCTACTATGCTGGGTTTATTGAAAGCCAAGCGACTGGTTTTAATGCAGACCTTTAATGTTCAGTTTTACCACTTTATACCGGTATTTGTCTTAGTAAGTTTAATTGTGTTCGCCAAAAAGGGCACTGTTTTATCTGTATTGGCTTCGTTGTTTACTTCTCTTTTACTGGTTGTTATCGACAAACGCAGCATTCTATTATTTGTTAAAACGATTATCGGCGGCTATCAGCCGACCTCACCCGCCATTGCAGAAATATTCAGTGGTAGTGGTTTTGTTTCAATGATTTCAATATTTATTGTGTTAAGTAGTGCCTCATTGCTCAATTCACTATTTGCCCATATTAACTTGTTTAACCCAGTATTAACCTACTACGACCGTTTTTTAAAGACCGATAAACAACTAATTATCGGCAGTGGCATCGCTGCAAATGCCATTATGCTTTTAACTGGCAACCAATCGCTACCGATTATTATTGCCGCCGACCACTATGTGCCATTATTTGAGAAAAAAGGCATCAATAAAAGGTGGTTAACACAATCACTCTCAGACTACATGCTGATCATGGTATCGTTACCACCCTGGAATATTAACGCCTTATTGGTCTTTTCGATAATCGGTATTCGCTCGTTTAGCTACGCACCCTATGCGCTACTGACACTGGTATTGCCCGCTAGTTCGCTACTTTACACCTTGCTGACAAGACGCAAATTTAATGTCTAAAAGTTTAAAACAACGGCGCAAAGGCACGCAATATCGGCAATAGCAACAACTCACTCAGTTTAGAATTTCGCGTATCGCCCAACTGAACCTCGCGGCACTTACTTTGTACATCGATAAAGTCTTCTTTTATTTCCATTACCGCTTTATCTTCTACTAGCCAAACGGCATTTTCAATATGATGCGTCAACGATCGATAGTCTAAGTTAATAGTACCAATAATGGCTGTTTTATCGTCACTGACAAATTGCTTACTGTGAATAAAGCCCGGCGTGTATTCAAATATTCTGACCCCAGCTTTTAATAATGGCGTATAAAAAGACTTGGTCAACACATAAACAATTTTTTTGTCTGGAATACCAGGCACGATAATTCTAACGTCAACACCCGATTTAGCGGCAATGACCAATTCGTTAATCATATTGTAATCGAGTATTAAATAGGGCGACGTAATGTAGACGTAATCACTGGCATTGCTGACCATTTGTTCATACATAATTTCGCCAACTTTTTCCTCATCACCCGGATAATCTGTATAGGGTGCAACAAAGCCTTTTGTTGGTGTTTCAGCCACATCATCTTCAGCATTATTCAAAAACTGCTCATAGTGAGGAATGCGCTTTTCGCAAATGCCCCAAAGTGTTAAAAACATAATTGCAAAATAGTTGGCACTACTGCCCCTGATGCGAATGCCAGTATCTTTCCAATGACCAAATTTCGACTTTTTATTAATGTATTCATCGGCCAAATTAACGCCACCAGTAAACGCCACCTTGCCATCGATAACTGTTATTTTTCTGTGATCGCGATTATTAATGCCAATATCAAATATTCTGATTTTACGGTTAAAAGGTATACACTTGATGCCGTAGCGTGCTAAATCATTAGCAAAATTACTGGGGGCTTTAAAAAGACTGCCAAAGCTATCAAAAATAAAGCGCACCTCGACACCGGCAGCTGCCTTTTTCTTGAGAATGTCTAAGATTGCACTCAGCATTTCGCCATTTTCAACGATGAAATACTCCATAAAAATATACTTCTCGGCACCTTCGAGTTCGGCAAGCATATCTTGCCACATCAGTTCGCCCAATTTGTAATAGGTCGTTTGGTTATTGCTGAAAATTCTGGCAGCAGCATAATGTTCCAAATAATGTGCCTGTTTATTGATCGCCGGTTCATAGTTTTCAATTACCTGATTATCTGACGTAAGCTGACCGATAATTTCGTCATTAATTACCATATTGGACTTATGCTTTTTAAATTTTTTTCGTTTTGATAACAAAAAAATAAGTGTGCCTAAAACAGGTGAAATAACCATGACAAAAATCCAGGTCAATTTGTAGTCAGGATTAATGTTGATGCTAATAATCACCAGCATAATAAATACTGCCATAATCGTAAAAGCCAAAATAATGGCATCTTTAAAAGTGGGAAACATCACTAATAAAAATACTATAAATGCAATTTGAAAGAGCAGTGATATAAAAATTACCGCAACGCGTTTTAAGCCAACTGTATTCATTGATTAGCCTTTCTTACAATCCAATACGTGTTAAAGCGCTTCTAAGAAAGCTTTCATTTTTGTCAAAGCACTTGCACGATGCGAATAGCGATTTTTCACTTCAGGATCTGCTTGCGCAAAGGTAAGGCCGATATCGGGAACATAAAATAATGGATCATAACCAAAACCACCTTCACCAAGCGGTGTTTCGATAATAATACCAGCCACTTCGCCTCGCACGACGTGCCAGTCGTTGTTTTGAGCATCGACATATGCCAAGACACAGACAAACTTTGCTTTGCGATCGTTAGTTGGTACACCTTTGAGGTCTGCCATTAGCTTTTTATTATTATCTAAATAAGTTGCCTGCTCGCCAGCATAACGTGCTGAATAAACACCTGGCGCACCATCTAATATATCAACCGCCAGGCCCGAATCATCTGCCAACACGGGCAACTGACATGCTTTTGAATATTCAGTTGCCTTTTTAAGCGCGTTTTCTCGAAAGGTCTGACCATCTTCTTCAACTTCCATATCGGCTAAGCCGACTTCTGCCAGCGAAACAACAGTATAGCCAAGCGGCTCAAGTATTTGTTTAACCTCTCTTAATTTATTGGCATTTTGTGTGCCTAAGACAATTTTTTTCATTATTTCTCCTCTAAACTACACCTTTGTAACTGTATGATTTCGCCAATACCAGCACGCGCCAAGTCGTATAGCTGGTCAAATTCAGTTTTATTAAACGCTCGCCCTTCGCCAGTACCTTGAATTTCTATGATATTTAAATTTTGATCCATCACGATGTTCATATCGACATCGGCAGCTGAATCTTCGACATAGCAAAGATCTAATAGTGGTTGATTATTGACAATGCCAACACTGATTGCTGCCACTTGACTAATTATTGGATTAACCGCAAAGTTTTCAGCTTTAGCTAAACGGTCAACCAAATCACAAAGTGCAATATAGGCGCCATTAATTGATGCCGTTCGCGTGCCGCCGTCAGCTTGTAAAACATCGCAATCTATCCAAATGGTGCGCTCTCCAATAACTGTAAGGTCAATCGCACAGCGCAAGCTTCTGCCAATTAGCCTTTGAATTTCAAGTGTTCTACCATCTTGCTTACCCCTTGTAACAGCGCGCCGCTTGCGATCGTGTGTGCTAGTTGGCAACATATCGTATTCGGCGGTTAACCAACCCGAACCAGTGCCCTTTAAAAAAGGCGGTACGCGGTTTTCTATCGTCGCCGTACACAGTACCATCGTATCACCCGTCCGTATCAAAACCGAACCGCCGGCGTGCTTGGTATAATCGCGTGCGATTTTAATTGGTCGTAGTTGATTATTGGTTCTATTATCATGTCTCATGGTTGCTCCTTATCAGTTAGTCCGCTAACAGTTTGTCGGTTAGTCTGTTGGTCGGGAAATGCAATGCAAAATGGCTTATAATCAAGTTGTCATTTCGATTGAAGGCGAAGCCGTAATCGAGAAATCTCGGGTTTTAAAACCGAGTTCTGTCCACTGCGGTCGAGATGACAGCTTGGCGATTGACTTCGGTCGAAATGTCAGCAGCGAACTCAGCTTGCTTATGAATTACTTAACTATCAGCAGTGTCAACGCTACATCATCTGTAAAATCTGAATTATGTGCCATATGGCGCACTTTAAAAGCATAAAATATTTCTTCTAAAAAATCATCTGGCGCCATTAAATCGAGTTTAAATTGATTGGCTAATTTTTCAACTTTTTGCCAGTCGGTAAAATCGCCGACATCACCCGAGCAAAACAAGCCATCTGTATACAAAAATATCGTATCACCTGCCTCAATTGGCATTGTCAGCGTTTCAAATTTGACGCCGTCCATCATGCCAACTAAAAAGCCATTTTGTTCAATACATTTAAACGTATCTGTCACCTTCTTATAAATCAACGGGTAGGGTTGCCCGGCATTGGCATAAGACAGTACGCCATTTTCAATAATACCGACAAAAGCCGTAAAAATAAAATAATTATTAATTGAAAAATCGAATATCTCAAAGATATCGCCATTCATTTCTTCAATAATTTCATGTGGTTTAATATTGGGCTTTTCAATGCATTTGCGGTAGAGCATTTTAACCATCGATGATGCCATACCCGCCGCAATACCATGTCCCGTCACATCGGCGATAATAAAATGAGTCTTGCCGTCAATTTCTGTACAATCAAAATAATCGCCGCCAACTGCCATAGACGGGTGATACTTATAATGCAATTCGACATCATGCAGCGAACTGGGGCGCGGCAACATGATTTCAGCAAACGTATGGGCATTTTTAAGCTCTTCGTCAATGCGATGATTCAGTTCGTTAATCATTTTATTTTGCTCATAGAGCAGCAGTGCATTACGCGCTTTAAGCGGTAATACAACCTTCATGTCGTTGGGCGATAGTGGCTTTTTAAAATAATCAACCGCCCCCTCGCGCAGCGTTCTTTCAATAGCTGAAATATCCGCCAAAGTAGAATTGACAATAACAGGTATATCGTGATATTCTTCTGAGCGCTTTAGCTCTTTCAGCACTTGATAACCGTCGAGCTCAGGCATAATTAAATCGAGTATAATTAAATCAATTTGTACTTGTTCGACAATGCGCAAGACATCTTTGCCATTGTCTGCTTCTTCAAAAGCTAAGTCTTTAATGCCCTGTGATAGAATTTTTTTGATTAACACGCGATTAATGCGCGCATCATCGGCAATTAAAATGCGGTATGACATGATAACACTTCCACTAATCTTCTAGTTCAAAAAATTGATCTAATTTCATTAATTTAAATAAACTTTTAACGTCATTGCTGGCACCAGAAATTCTAAATAGGCAGCCATCGCTTTGCATTTTTTTATACTGACCAATAATAAAAGTAACACCAACCGAATCAATATTTTTAGTGTTGGACAAATCTAACACTAACTCAACGAAGTCGTCTTCGTCTTTTAACAGCATTTCAATATCTTTATTAAATGATTCGACATTGTTGGCAGTTAAATCTTTTTCTAACAATAATTCGACAACGCTGTCTTTAATCGTTTTCTTCATTCTCTCCACCTCTCTTGTAATTACATTACAATCACATCATCAACTAACCAATTGCAGCTGTTAATTGCAAAATGCCATTGTTTACTTCCTTTAATTTCTGATTAAGCGCACGCAGTTTTTCAGCATGTTTTTTATCGATTTCTGCAACGTTCTCAAATACT
>PDWI01000661.1_pt1 | contig 63064 bp, 80 predicted proteins | sample 1430891 | NCBI WGS metagenome assembly PDWI01 (sample SAMN01162508, study PRJNA174530) | Oral metagenome, whole genome shotgun sequencing project. | biome: Marine environment; feature: Marine mammal; material: Swab sample of the gingival sulcus; isolation source: swab sample of gingival sulcus... | reverse complement strand
GATTTTACTTCTCTTGATATAGTGGTGTGAGATTTATTTAATCTTATACCTATTTGTCTAAAACTAAGACCTTTATTTAAGTATTCTTCTACTTTAATTTTTCTGATAAAGTTAAATGAGTTTTTTTCATGACATTCCTCCATAACTAAAAACTATAATTCCAAAGGATAGATAACTCTTTATGTATTTAAGATATTAAACCATAAAAAGATGAAAGATTAAAATCCTTTTTTGAATGTGTAACAATAGCTTTTAACACTATTTGTCAAGGACAAGCTATATGGTTCCGCTTACCTACAATTAAATATTTAGTGTTAGCAAGACGTAACGTGAGAGAAAAATCATATGTCATGCAGTGGTCTTATATAATAATGTACAATTATTTTTGTAAGACTAAATACACCACTTTAATTTGCAAGACTAAATGCACCACTATTGATTTGGGGTGGTGCATTTACTTTTGCAATTAAATTAAATAACTTGACGCTATCATCAGTTTTTATAAAGTATTGCATTGCTAAGCATCTATGGTATAATGATATTACAAAAAAACGTGTATTACTGCTGTAATAGTTAAAATCAGAAGGATAATGAAGGTATTTTAAATGGCTTATAAAATATTATTATATTGGAGTGAAGATGACAAAGCATTTATTGCTGAAATTCCTGAATTATCAGGTGCAATGGCAGATGGAAAAACAAGACAAGAAGCACTTCTTAATGCAGAACTTGTAATTGATGAATGGATTGAAACTGCTCAATTATTAGGACGAGAAGTGCCATCACCAAAAGGTCGCTTACACTACGCTTAATCATTAACCCTCATCCCATGGTATAATAGAACAGCAAATAAGTTGAAACAAAGGAGAAAAAATATGAGTAAAATCAAACACTATGAAAAATCAAACAGGTACTCAAAGGCTGTAAGCCACAATGGCACAATCTACTTAACTGGTCAAACAAGTAGGCTAGAAGGTATAAAAGAGCAGACAGCTGAAGTACTTCAAAAAATAGAAGACATCCTAGAAGCTAACAATTCAGACAAGGATCACATGCTATCAGTCACTATTTATCTAAAAAATATGGAAGACTTTGCAGCAATGAATGAAGTATACGATGCTTGGGTGTCTAAGGAGTGCCCACCTACTAGAGCTTGTGTAGAAGCTAGAATGGCAAATGATGCTCTGCTAGTTGAAATGAAGGTTATAGCTGCTGAGAAGTAGCATTCTTTACACCATAACAAAAAAACACCTCACTTTTATCAAAAGCTGACAGCTTAATGATAGAATGAGGTGTTTTATTATATTTGTATAATTTATTTATAACTTTTAGTCTAAGATTCCATGTCGCTATGCTCCTCTGAATGACAGCCTAAAAGCATAAATACAAATAAGTATTATTAAAGATATTATAACATTGCAAGTATATTAGATACTGCTATTCCAAAGAATGTACCTGTTATAACACCAATCAGTGCCATGAGTACAGCAACTGGAACTAAAGCCTGTGAATAAGCAGCAGCTAGTACTGGTGAAGATGCAACGCCACCAATGTTTGCTAATGATGCAATACCACAAGTAAATAAGTCTAATTTGAACAGTTTAGCAATTAGAAGCATTAATACACCATGGATAGCTAAGATAACAAATCCAGCAATGATATAAGCAGGAGCTTGAGTTAGCTCTGCAAAGTTTGCATTGGCAGCTATTAGCGCTATCAAAACATAGAGAAGTACATTTGATACTTCTGGAGCACCAGGTACTTTTCCAAGTGGTGTCATTGCACAGATAATGCCTGCAAATGTTACAAGGATGATTGACCAAGCAGTTGCATCTAAGAAACTTGGCATAAATGGTGCCATGTACTGAGCAACAGCAGTCACTGAAAATGCAATACCTAACAATAGAAGGATATGCTGATATGAAATCTCTTTGCTTATACTATCAAACTTAACAGTAAGGTGTTTGTTGATTTCGTCAATTTTACCTGTATCAGCCTTTGTCCACTTATTGAACTTCTTTGATAGTGGAACAGCAGCAAGCAGTAACATAATCCACATTGAGTAGTCAATAGAGTCAATTAGTAGTGTATAACCCATACCTGCATCATTAAGCCCTAATGCTTCCATAACAGCAGCCATGTTTTGAACACCACCAATCCAGCTACCTGCTAGTGCACCAAAAGTCTTTGCTGCATTGGCTGCAAGAGCACCCTTGAAGATAGCAAATGAAATGACAAAGCCAATAATTATTGTAAAAGTTGCTGCAAAGAATGATAATATCATCCTAGGTCCTAACTTTGCAATATCTCTTAAGTCTGCTCTTAATAACATTAAGAAAATCATAGCAGGAAGTATAGCTGACTTTATTGCTCCCCTAGCACCACTAACTGAATCCACACTCATATCCCAAACATGGAATGTTGATAAAAGCATTGCACCAAAGTAGATAATAATAAGTGCTGGAACGTATTTAAAGAACTTTCCGTTCTTATACTTCATCTCAAGCCATACAAGAACCCCAACAAACAGCATAATAAATGCTATAAACTGAAAACCATCTTTAATCATATAACCTCCTAGGTCAAACCACAAGAAAAAACCAATACCAAAAAGTAATATTAGTATGCTTTATCGTATATACGCTATTAACTATTACTCTCAACTAATACTGAATTTTTTCACCAACACCCAAATTATAACATATCTGTTACTTTTTGTCAAAAAAATAATATTAATTTTGTAACAGTGCCTCCTTGTATTTATAATACGTGTAGTTATATTCACTTATAAATTCAAACTTAAGTTTTTTACAAATGATATTAATTATCTTATGATAACTATCATTATCCACTTGTATTAACAATACTAATTGTATTATTTATACCATATATTTTTCAGTGGATTTCTAATCTACCAAAAAAAATCTAGCACTTCACCATAACGTGCTAGATTTTTTGTTTTATTCTCTTTGCTTATAGCAAAAATTAATGTTATCTCTTAATCTCGACTTTGCTTTCAGCCTTTACTTTTTCAATAAATTCATCAAGAGAATAAGTGACATTCTTCACTTCACCCCTAGGTCTTACAGAGATAGTCTTGTTTTCCATCTCTTCCTTACCAACAATAATCTGATAAGGTAACTTCTGAATAGCCCACTCTCTAATCTTGTAACCAATTCTCTCATTTCTAAGGTCTGACTTCACTCTGATATCATTTAATAACAGCTTCTTAGTCACTTCCTCAGCATAATCATTAAAGTCTTCTGATATTGAAAGTACTGCAGCCTGAACTGGTGCAAGCCAAGTTGGGAATGCGCCTGCATAGTGCTCAATTAGTATGCCAATGAAACGCTCAATTGAACCAAATAATACCCTGTGTATCATGATAGGTCTCTTCTTTGTTCCATCAGAAGCAATGTAGTCAATGTCAAAGTTCTTAGGCTGCTGGAAGTCAAGCTGTATCGTTCCACACTGCCATGTTCTATCTAAGCAGTCATTTAAGTGGAAGTCAATCTTAGGACCATAGAATGCACCATCACCTTCATTGATAATGTACTCTTTGCCAGTTTCTTCAAGGGCAAGTTTTAGCTGTTCTTCTGCAAAATCCCAATCTGCAGCATCACCCATAAAGTCCTCTGGCCTAGTTGATAATTCAATGTGATAAGTAAAGCCAAATAGAGTGTATAGCTCTTCCATCATATTCATTACGCCAAAGATTTCATCTTTAATCTGCTCAGGTAGCATGTAAATATGGGCGTCGTCCTGAGTAAAGCTACGAACCCTCATCAATCCATGAAGCGCGCCACTCATCTCATGTCTGTGCACGTGTCCAAGCTCTGCAACCCTCATTGGTAAATCCCTATAAGAAACCATCTGCTGCTTATAAGCAAGAATACCACCTGGGCAGTTCATTGGTTTGATAGCAAACTCATGCTTATCTATTTCACTTGTATACATATTTTCTTTATAATGTAGCCAGTGACCAGAAGTGAGCCAAAGCTCTTTTGATAGCATAGTAGGAGTAGATATCTGTACATAGTTATCTCTAATGTGCATCTTCTTCCAATAGTCAAGGAGAATATCCCTTAGCACAATACCATTATTCAAGAATACAGGGAATCCTGGACCTTCGTCAAACATTGTAAAGATACCAAGCTCTCTGCCAAGTTTTCTGTGGTCACGCTTCTTCGCTTCTTCTAGTTTAAATAGATACTCATCAAGGAGCTTTTTCTTAGGGAATGTAATACCATAAATCCTTGTAAGCATCTTGTTGTTTTCATCACCTCTCCAGTAGGCGCCAGCAACTTTCATGAGCTTTACAGCCTTGATTTCCTTTGTGTTGTTGACGTGAGGTCCTCTACAAAGGTCAGTAAACTCTCCTTGAGAATAGAATGAAATAATGCTGTCCTCTGGTAAGTCATTGATGATTTCAACCTTGTAGTCTTCATTGTCTTTTTTCACAAATTCCAAAGCTTCATTTCTAGGTAGTTCAAACTTCTCTATCTCCAGTTTTTCCTTCGAAATCTTCTTCATTTCGTTTTCAATTTTTTCAAGGTCATCTTCACTCAATGGCTCTTCAAATTCAATATCATAGTAAAAACCATTCTTTATTGTAGGACCAATGGCAAGTTTTGCAGTAGGATATAGTCTCTTTACAGCTTGAGCCATGATGTGAGTAGAAGTATGCCAGTAGACGCTCTTTCCCTCTTCATCATCCCAAGTAACAATCTGTAAATTCATATCCCTATCAATCACCGTCCTCTGGTCTAAAATATTTCCGTCAGATAAGGCTCCCAACATATTTCTACCAAGACCTTCACTAATGTCAAATGCTATTTCTCTGGCAGTCATTGGTCTATCATATTCTCTAACATCTCCACCTTTTAACGTTATCTTCATTTTGTACCTCCCAAAAAAAATTCGCCCCTATACACGAGTATACACATACTCTGTAAGGGACGAGACTTGCCCGCGGTTCCACCCGAATTGCAGTATAAAACTGCCACTTATTCGACTATAACGTGGTCACCGCATCCTATTAAGATGTCTATGAGGTGGTAAGTTAGTATCTAAGTATAGCGCCTCACACCATACACGCCTCGCTCAATACCGCTGATAAAAACCCGTCCTCAATCGTCAATTTAATATAGTATACTTCAAATCAACTGAAATATCAACAGTTTTTTCGGCTTAATCTTTCACGCTCTAACTAACTCATGAGCCAAAAGTTACTCGGTCAAGTATTATTATATACACTCCGCTTCGTTAACTTTTGGCATATTCGTTGTTATAGCATAAAATCTCAAGCCGAAAAAGGCTACTTTATTTACTATACTTCTACCCATAAACTACCTATAGTATCTCCAAAGGAATACCCAAGCAAAAATAAAAGTCAAATATTGTTTTTAACTTATTTCACATTGATGCCCATTTTATCGACACGATAAAGCCAAATCGGTCTTTCATACACATCATCAAAGCCCTCCTCATTTTCAGGCGATTGTTTTTCCTCCATGAACTTCCTTCGTGGAAAACTGTACTTTACAATTGTTTCATCTGCCTTCTCATCAATAACTGTCAAGAGAGCGTATTCAGATTTATTTTCAAGCACATAAACTTTATTCTTTGAACTGGCAATGTTAATCCAATTATAACGTTGACTAAAGGGATTAATAGGAATGGTTTTTAGATAATCACTACGATAGGTATCACAGCATATACTGACATCATGAACTTCATCGTCAAGCCAGCAAAAATTACCACTGTCATACACAACAAGTAGGCCATTTTTCCCTCGTCGAACATCAAAGACATCATCCTTCACACTTTTACTAGTCACATCCACCTTGTAGAGCAGTTTATAATCACTACTAGACAAATAAGACACATAAGTCTTATCAGCACTCTTACTGATGAGATATAGTTCCCCTTTTTTGCCAGATAACATCTTAAATACTTTTTCATCCTCTGCTAGAGTATATACTTTTTCTATGCTACTTTCATCATAGTAAAACATCTCTTCATCATCTCTCTTAGTCTTGATAAGTGGAAGACGAAAAATGCCATTGTAGTCTTCAGGCACATGATATAAGTCTGTATCAGCAAAGGATAAGAGCACATCGCTCTTAGCTGAATCATAGTAAGTAAAAGTCTTTATGATAGAGGATTTATCATAAGGTGGAAGAAGCTCACCATGTGTTTCAAATTCCCTGCCATTAAATGTTGCCGTGCACCTAACCTTCATATCAGTCTTTACCGGAAATCGAAAGTAATTCTCTAACAAGGCTGATTCAGGCATAATTCGATCAAAACTATCCTCCCTCTCTTCTATCCTATCTTTGTATTCTATTGGTAGCATCTCTATGTCAGAGTGAATATAGAGTGGAATATTTTCTAAATAATCCATAAGTCGAAATTCTTTGGTATCTTCTGCACTTTCAATCACTTCTTTTGTTGCCGTCACTAAAGCACTTGGGAGATAATGACTCTTCTTCAATTTTATTAGCAGCTCCTCCACACTCTTTATTGAGTCATTGTATGAACTTCCATAACCCCAATTAAAATCATATGCTGAAACATAAGCATAAAGACCATCATCATCAATTAAATGATTGACATAATCCACTTCATAGTTGGGATTATTTGCCATTTTCACTGTCACTTTGAAACGGCTATCATATCTATAGTCTTCACTTATCAAGTCAAATGAAATCTTGTCATCATCTTCGATACTGCCCTTAATGACCTCTTGTTTTAAAGTCAAATCATCTCTGTAAGAATATAGGGCGCTCGCTGAATATGTGCCAAAACCAAGCACAACGACTAAAAACAATACAAATTTGAGTATTCTTGACTTCATCTTCCTACTCCTCCAGTTCTCCATTTTCAAAACTTGCTATCATCTTGCTCACCCTATCTGGCTGATAGTCTAAAATACCCTTGATATAATCCATCAAGGTTTTGCCTTCATCTTCTAAATCACTGACCGTAACATCACCTACAAGTCTTCCCTTGTCAAGCACAATAACTCGGTCTACAAAATTACTGACTTCTTCGATTAGGTGTGTTGATAAAATAACGGTTTCATGTTCTTCTAATATCCCTACTAAAACCTTGTAAAAGTCTTCGCGGTTTAAGATATCATTACCTGCAAAGGGTTCATCCATGAGGATATAATCCGCTCCCTGACACATTGCCAGTATGACTTCAAACTGGTTTTGTTGACCAAGGGAAAAGTTCTTTATCTTCTTGTCAAGGGGCAGGTCAAAAAACTCCATGAGCTTATTAAAGCGTTTCTTTCTAAACGTATCAAAGTGACTCTCATAAAAGTCTGCGTGTTCTTTTGCAGTAAGCGTCTCAAAGAAAGTGTGCTCTGCTGTAGCAAAGGAAATCTTTTCAATATTCTTTCTACTGATTTCTTCCCCATCAAGTTTTATACTGCCATCAGATTTAACAAAGCCCAAAATAGACTTCATAAGACTGGTCTTTCCAGCACCATTTGCACCAAAGAGACCAACGATTTCTCCACGAGAAACACTGAGACTTACATCATTTAAAGCCTTGGTACTGCTGTAATACTTGTATAAATTATTTACTTCTAACATGTCATCTCCTTAAAAATTAAAGTGTTTTATACTATTCAGTAGTTTTTCAAGTTGCCCTGCCTGTATACTTCCAGTTGGCAGTATACTCATATACACTTTAAAAAATAAAAACTTCAAAGCCACTGCCATCAGAAAACTACTCACTATGACAATAATTGGTATAACAATGCAGCGAACGTGAAGTTCACTGGCATTCTTTACCCGCTTCATGGTATAAATGTTCATCGAGCCCTTATAGTGATACCTATAGTGCATATACATCATATACACAGCAAATATCATCAGCAGCCAAAAACCAAACATATGCCCATTAGATACCTTGATAAAATCAGGCGCCATATCGCCCTTGGTATAAACGCCATCATAAAACAGCTCCCTCTTTACCTCAAGTATGTGAGATAAATCAGTCAGTGCCGTAATAACAGCAGCTATAATAAAAGCCAAATACCAATAAAGCTCTTTCTTGTAGTCAAATCCAACAGGAAATAAATTCTTCATATCCCATCTCCTCTATCCAAAAAATACCAATAACATGGTAAGTGCTATTGCAGCAAACTCTGGTTTTACATTTTCATTCTTAAAGTGATTAAAACCATAGACAATAGCACCAACAAAAAGTACCATGATTACCTTAACCAAACTGCCCATCGTTGTAAAGAACAACCTCAAATAGGAACTATCTGTCGCTCGTAAATAAATATAAGGCTTGTCAAGATAGCCATAATCAAAATACCCTGTATACAAAGTAGCCATCAAGTAATAGGCTATCACAATCACAAAAAAGGCAGAAAAAATCGACACTACATAGTGTATAAAAGACACTACTTTTATATTCTTATCTGGAATATTTATCCTATTTGCTACACTGTCGTGGTCAAATATTTTGAATGATGACGATATCACTACATAGGCTATATAGCCAAAAAATATAATAGACAAGACTTGAAAATATGACGTCAGAAATATACTCTTGTAGCTTGTAATTACACCTCCATCTCGAAAAACATCAACTGCCCTACCCACTGGTAAATAAAACTCATCCACAACAAAGAATTTAAATCGAATAAAGCTAATTGTCAGTACAACTATGATATACAGCACTGAACTTAGTACCATCTTTTTGAATGAGTGCATCAACAACAATCCAAAAAATGAAGTGTTTTTATTCATTAGTCTCCTCCCAATACTTTTCCAGAAGTTCAAAAGAGCGTTTTTTACTTATCCCCATGTGCTTTAAATTTTTCACACCTTCAATAAGGCTACTCTTAATCATCTCCTCTTTGATATTATTTAGTTTGTCTTCATCTATGATAATGATACTCTTTGCCCCCGACTTAGACAGGATAATCGCCTCCTCTTCCAGTATGCGATACGACTTTTGTATTGTGTTTGGATTGACACCAATAAGAGAAGATACGACTCTTCTTGAGGGCATGAGATCACCATTTTCAATCCGACTTGCCACAATCTCTCGCTTTATAAAATCAACAATTTGAAGATAAATAGGTAAATCATCACTTGCCTTAAAGCCATTAAAATCTACCACTTTTTTCACTACCTCCTTTAGAACGCTACTTAACTTTCCCAGTCAATTTACTGTCTTAACCTATCGAAACGCCAACAATGCTACTGAAATATATAGTATATTGAAGAACACTTGTTCAAAAAATGGACTTGTCATTCAGAGCCTATGAAACACTACAATACATTACAAGTTATAAGACTCCACGCCTGCGGCTCTGAGTGACATAACTTGTTGTATTGTATAGTGTTTCAAGGCGTGGAATCTTAAGTACATTTTTGTTGTCAAAATATCTAGACAAATCCCCTTAAAAGACTTATATTTCAGTGTTTAAACATCATTTTATTGATGGGTAAGTTAAGTATTTATCCAACCGACCGTATTATACAAATAATACAGTTTGCAAAACCATATTACTTTACTAATACACTTTTGTCAAGACCCTTTTTGTTTTTGCTTGTAAATCTTGGTGCTATCGTCGTCACGGCACCCACTTTTCTTGGTTGCGTACACTAAGGTACGTGCCTGGCGGTCTCCATAGACATACTCCTTGCTACCACATAAAAAATTAAGCCGAAAAATACTATTTCATTTACTATACTTCTATCTCTTAACCTACCAATAATTCATGCCATTATATCTTCATAGGAATACCCAAGCAAAAGCAAAAGTCAAATAGTCTTTTTACTAGCGTTTGGAGGTTTAGGTTTTCAAAAATAAAACTTTTTTAATTTTGCGTGAGAAAAGCAGGACGCTTTTCTATGAGAAACGTACATGGACGTGCGTTTTCGAAGTTAGCAAAATTAGAAAAAGTTATGCACAAAACCGTTAAAAACCTGCCAGCTGCGCTATCTAAAAATACTGTTTGACGAACTATTTATGTGCAAAAACGCTACTGCTTCTTTACAGCCGTGTCATTCAGAGGAGTAGCGTAGCTACGACGTAGGAATCTACGGCTGGATACAATATCGTATCAATCAAATACAAAAACATATATTGACTTTATAAAAAATAGTGCTAATATTGTATTTGTCAACTAAAAATAGTTCAGCATTTCAAATAATAAATAGCACAATAAATTTATGTTTAGATTAACAAATGACGAGATAGATTTGGTGAGGTCACAAAATGTGACCTCACCAGAAAACAACTTATTTAAAGGACAAGAAGGCGGGCGAAGATATTTACCATACTGTTTTACAGAACAAGGTATTGCAATGTTGTCTTCTGTTTTAAAAAGTGATATCGCCATTGAAGTTAGTATAAAAATAATGAAAACCTTCGTGGAGATGAGAAAGTTTTTACTTAATAATCAGGAATTATTTGCGAGATTAGATAAAGTAGAGTTTAGACAAATTGCATATCAAAAATCAACAGATGAAAAATTTGAAAAAGTTTTTGATTATATAAGTGAAAATAAAGAAGTATCACAAAAAATATTCTTTGATGGGCAAATTTACGATGCTTTCAGTTTATTAATAGATATAGTTAAAAAAGCAAAAAATAATATAATTCTTATAGATAATTACGTTGATAAAATCACCCTTGATATTCTTTCTAAACGTCTAGACGGTGTTAACATAAACATTTATACATCAAAAAAATCTAGATTAACAGAAATTGAAGTGAAAAAATTTAATTCTCAATATAAGTCTTTGACTGTAAAAAATATTGAAACATTTCATGACAGATTTATAATATTAGATGAAGCAATATGCTATCACATAGGTGCTTCCATCAAGGATGCAGGAAACAAAAGTTTTGGCATTACAAAAATTGAGGACAAACAAACGATAAAGGATATCTTATTACGTTTATAAAATCATTTCTAAAAAATGGCTATTGCAATTCACTCTGCAATAGCCATTTTTTCCAAGCTTACATATCAAATTTTATATTGTACTTCCTATAGAGTTGCTTTTTATCACTATCGTAGGTTACTATATTACTAAATATCCCAACATAATTAGCAAAGCCTAAAACAGCTTCTGCAAAAGATGACAAATTTTTATACTTCCTGACAACATAGTCAATCTCAATTATATTAACCTCTTCCCTTATCTGAATAGAGTCAATGACAAGGTTTGGATTGTCCTCTACATCCACTGCACAGTAGAGCAAATCCTTTTTATTTATCCCCTTAATTGCATTTGGAACAGTTCCAAGAGAAATCAATAGTTTTGTTCGACTGTTTCCAAAAGAATAATCTATAGTAATATCCCTTTTTAGAGAAAGCGTTTCCATAATACTATTTGTCTTATAATTTATCTGATGTACTATTGCACTGGTAAATAAATCATGGTTAATCTTGCGCACAATGCCAAATACATCTTCAAAAGACTGCTTATAATCCCTTGCAAAAGTCTTGCTCTTTATCCTATAATTCTCAAGATATAAATCAATTAAAACATAGATCCCAAATGGCACAGTAAAAATAACTTTATACCAAATATTAAAACTTATTGATGTAACAATTGCCGTTATCGCAAACATTGCCATATAGATGTTAAATACAGCATCTTCTTCTTTCTTATTTAATAACTCAAACAAGCTTATAAAAAATAGTGTGGTCATTATTGCAAATCTAAATTTAGGACTTGGACAATAGTTTTGAGGATAAATTTTAATAAAAGCATAGACAGAGATAGCAGACATTAACAGTGAATAAGTAATCACTCTAATTGCGTGTTTTTTTTCTAATGACATCTAATCCCCCGAACTTATCCTTAGCATTTCCATAATTTTTGCCTGAATTTCTCTTGCATATTTATCCCAGTTGTCACATATTATTTCAGCATCAGAGTTAGTAGAAGTTCTAAGACTTATGGTAATCTCTTCCCCACTCTCATCTTTAAAATAAAGCTCTGTCTTTGTCATATTATCAGCTACTTTATAATAATTTGAACTAGAATAACGCCTTTCATCATCAATATGTTTTCTTATCGATAATTCAGTATCAATTAAATTTTTATGTGTGCTATTGATACTGTCCAAAAAACTCTCCAATGTGTCAACACCATCTGAACTTAGTACACAGCGCTCCCTATTCTTTTCAGAACTTACTATAAGACCTGACTCCAAAAGTTCGTCATATAGTTCTCCCACTGAAAAAGCATTTAACAGCTCTAACTTCACAAATATCTCTATGACATCTTGTGGTGTAAACGACTGAGCCAAACCGTCCATTATATAAAGCATTAAGAGCTTATATGTAAAAATATTTTCCTTATCCATTTTAAAACCTATTACTTTTTACAAGAAACCTTTTCCCCTTTAGAAATTATATAATTGTCATCATATGAAATATAATCGCTAAAAGAACCTAAGTACATCTTTGCCTTTATACCTATGCTATCCATTATCATCAAATTGTTAGCACCTGTAATACCTGAACCACAGTAGACAATAATCTCATCATAGCCCTTTAAGTCTTTAAACCTGTTTTCTAAAAAGTCCTTTGACTTGATGCTTTCATCTTCGTTATAATTGTCTTTCCAGAAGTAATTCACTGAGCTTGGAATTGTGCCAGCTAATCTATCAAATGGTTCTTCCTCTCCCCTGTGTCTTTCAGGAGACCTACTGTCTATAAGAACAGACTTTTCGTTATCCATGCTCTGATTCACATAGTCTTTATCAACATTAATATCGGCATTATAAACCACATCTATACTGCCGTTTTTCACTGTTGGTACTTCTTTTGTGACCTCAAAACCAGCTTCTTTCAACGCTGAAAAACCGTTTTCAATGACCTTTGCCTCTATGCCTATCATCCTCAACATAATCCAAAATCTAGCACAGGCGTTTAGGTTGCCAGTGTCATAGACATATAAGTCAGACCTACTAGATACGCCAATAGCTTCTAGTTTTTTTCTAAATTCATCCATATCAGGAAGAGGGTGTCTTCCACCATGCTCCGAAATTTCATCTGTCAAAAAGTCTTCAGCATCGACAAAAACAGCGCCCTTTATATGACCTTTGTCATACTCAGCCTTACCAAAGGCAGCATCCTGCATATCCCACCTAATGTCTATTAAAATATCCCCGTCTTTCAACGTTACATCTGTAGCCTTAATTATACTCATAATATCTACCTCCTAATGTATTAACAGTACCATATAATCCTTGAAAATACAAGTCTCACACAGTTATTATAGGCACTGAATTTCATTTCATCTTATTGACAAATCTCTAATTATTTGGTATCATATATATGAGCTGAATGACAGTTCTATTATAAGTCGTATTGATGCGACTATAAAGAAAATCATATTGAGAAGAACTGTTTGTATAGTAGCAAACAGGGTAATCAAAAAAAATACTAATCGAGAAGTGTTTTCCGAAACATTTTAGGAATCCATATAACAACACAGATAAACCCCTGTAGTTTGATGTTCATAGAACACTTAATCTACAGGGGTTTTCAAATAATACATTTATTATAGGCTCTCTGAATAAGAGATAACATAGCTTATTTTATTGTAAAAACCTTATATACTACTCCAAAAAAGAATTTTTTATAGGTTTTGTACCACTAGCAACAAACATCTGACCACTTTTGAAAGAATGGTTAAGGTATCTTTATTATATCCGAACTATTACAAAGCGTTTTAAAGTCTATATTTTCATATTTTGAAAGCGAATCAATGACCGATTGTTCAAGTTCGCTTTTTCTATTTGTTAAGTTATAAGTAATAATCATTTTATCATCGAATAAATGAACAGAGTTGACAAAAGTTTCGATAATTGTTTGATGGTATGCGTCGTCTATCTCATCAGAAACAGGGGCAAACTTTGAAAGCAAATATATAACTTGCTTTTTAGTAAGTTTCGGTTGCTGAACTTTGCAAACCTCTATTTCAAAGTCTAATTTTTCGCGTGTTTCTTCTAGTTCTTCAAGGCGACTTTTAGTTGTCTTTGTTATTATCCCGCTTTCAATAGCTTTCATAAGATTATTTATAATTTTTTGCGTATCTGATAATTGCTTTGTAAGCGTTTTTAATTTTGAGTTATCCGCTCTTTCTTTTTCGGCGATTTCAACGCAACGCCCCGCGATATAATCAATTTTATCAGGTTGTAAAATGTGTTCTAGCGTATGGAACACAACAAGAGTTTCAAGCCAATTTTTCTTGACTGTCTTTTTATTACAAGTTTTCTGTCTTTTCTTTGTAGAACATTTATAATAATAGTGTTTTTGATTTTTGTGTTTGCTTGTACCGCTTTCGCCAACCATACCAGCCCTACAAAGACCACAATACAATTTACCTGATAACATATAATTTACCTTTGCTTTCTTACTTCCTGATTTTCTTTTATTTTTAATAAGTCTATTTTGCACCCGTTCAAAAAGTTCAGGTTCAATAATAGCTGGTATGCCGTTTTCAATTTGCACGCCCGCCGCTTCGTAAATACCGATATACTTTTTGTTTTTTAACATAGCCCATAAACCGCTACTACTGAACTTTGAACCTGTCGAAGTAGTGTAACCCAGTGAATTTATTTCCTTACATATTTGACCCACTCCAACGCCTTTATCGTACATATCAAATATGGTTTTTACAATATGGGCTGTGTTAGCGTCTATGATGTATGTTTTGTCATCTGCGACCTTTAACCCTAAAGGAACGCGACCACCTAAAGTATGGCACTTTAAAGCGCTATCGTGCTGACCGCGTCTTATTTTTTGCGATAGTTCAGCGGAATAATATTCAGCCATACCCTCTAAAAGCGATTCTAATATAATGCCCTCTGGTCCGTCAGGTATGCTTTCTTTAGCGTAGAAGATTTTGACGCCGTTTTTACGAAGTTTATTTTTGTATATAGCTGAATCGTACCTATCACGAGCGAACCTATCTGTTTTATAAACTAAAATAGCGTCGAATAACTTACGCCCGCTATCTTTAATCATCTTTTGGAACTGTTCGCGCTTGTCGGTAGTTCCACTAATAGCCCTATCAATATAAGTATCGACAATCGTCATATCGTGGCTATCAGCGTATCTTGTACATTCTCTGACCTGTCCTTCGATTGACTGTTCTGTCTGATTATTTGAACTATAACGGGCATATATAACGGCTCTCATTTTGTTTTTATCCTTTCTTTTGCCCTTGCTTTATGTTAAAATAAAAGGGCGGGTACAATAGAAGTATCAGCATAATTCATCAAAAACGCTTTGTCTTTGTCAGGGATAAGCGTTTTTTATTTATTTACAAATAGACTATTCGCCTATATAACGACCAAATTCGTCGAAGTATTCTTTCGGCTGGTAAGGGTGCTTTTTATGATACAAAACCTTTAACGCATTATAATGTTTTGAAAAATCATCGGTCAAATTTACCGCAACAGGCTGCGTAGAAATAAAGTCATCGGCTTGTTCTTTGGTAAAAGTTGAAGTTATTAAGTCAATAAGTTCTGATTTTTTACAACCCTTTTTATAATTTATATTTTCGTTATCAAGCATACTTTGTAAGTCTGCTTTTTTTAATCTATCAAGATATACAATAAAATCATTACAAACGACTAGCATTTTTCTTTCAAATAGCGGTTGTAATTCTTCTTTATTTTCAAAAGTCCACTTATCAGAAGAACCAACACCTAAAAACAACGACATTTCTTGTTCGGTTAGTTCGTCAAAAATAGCCTTTGCTTCCTCTCTAGTTAAACTGTTGTCGAGTGGTGCAATAGCTTGGCTTTCGCCTAATTCAATACGCAATCTATAAATGTGCTTACAAGGCAAATTGCGAACAACAAAATCACGACAAGTACAAGAATCAAGCGTTGTTATATAAGGTGCTTTGCCCGAGCCTTTAAAAATTCCAGTTTTATTTATTTTGTCAAGTTCAACAGGATTACATTTTTTAGTCATTGCACTTTTTTGGCGTTTTAATTGTTCAGGGTCATTATCTATATTATCTGATTTTTTTATTTCATCAAGTTTCGATTTATCCCAGTTGCCCGACTTTCTTTTTATTATTTCAATTATACCTAATTCAACGGCTAGCCTATAAATGTGTTTACAAGGTAGCTGGCGTTCTTCAAAATCTCCACAAGTACAAGAAGATAAAGAAGTGTTATAGTAAGGCAAATCGCTTGTACTTGAAAATTTGGCGGTTTGATTCTTTCGTTTAATACTAAAATCAAACGGGTAAGTCATCGCCCGACCTTGCCTTGAAATCTGTGCTTCGCTTTCGTGAATAGAATTTTCCCAGTCTGACCATTCTTTCAATAATTTACATCTTCCAAATATCATTGGACACCTCTTTTCTATTTCGCTTTATTTATTTTTATCGCGGTTTCATCGCTTGTAGTGTCTAAGGCTGATGATTTTTCCGCCGCTCTTTTTTCGAGTTCCAGTTCACGGCGATAACTTTCGACTTCTTCGTCGATTTCTGCTTTGATTTTTTCTTCCTCCGACATCTCCATACTACTAGCGACCTGATGTATATAATCTTTTATAACTTGGCGACTTTCTTCGTCTAATGATAAGTAAGATTCGACAATTTTTATATCGAGTTCATCAAGATTATAACGCTTTGACAAATCGGCGATATAATCTTCTTTTGTTTCTACAAACATATCGCCTTTACCAGTGCGCAACCAAACTTCGTTGACATTAAATTCATTGACCATAAGCATTATTGATTGTTCTGTAACATTTCGATGACCTCTTTCGATGTTTGAAACAGCCGAACGGGTAACACCAATCTTTTCGCTAAACTTTTCAGCCGTTAAATTTAACGCTTTTCGTAGTTCTTTGATTCTTTCGTTCACTTTTTACCTCCTTTCAGGACTTGTCAATTCATAGTATAAAGCCTTTTTATAAAAAAGTCAATAAAAAAGTGTCAAAGAAACAAAAAAGGTATTGACTTATGTGTCATTGTGATATATAATAGTGTCATAGAAACGAAACGACAACACTTATCAACTTTTAAAGGAGAATAAAAACGATGAAAAAATTTGAAGTAGGAAAAACATACAAAGACACAGAAGCGGGCGGAATTGAAATCGAAGTCTTAAAAAGAACAGCGAAAACAATAACATTTATCTTCACAGAAGCAAGCTGGTGGGGCGCTTACATAGACGATTCAAAGACTTTCAGAAGAACAATAAATACAGGCAACGGACAAGCGGAAAGTATAGCACTAGAAAACAACCACGCAGCACCTAGAATAACAGCAGAATAGAAATGAAGCGGGGCAAACGCCCCGCACAAATAAAACTTATCAACTTATATAAAGGAGTAAAACCGATGAAAAAATTTGAAGTAGGTACAAAGTATTTTGATAAAGGCGACGGCGGTATCGTCTACACAATGGAAGTTATAAAAAGAACTGATAAAACGGTTACTATAAATGACATCTTTCACAAAGAAGTTATAAGACGCGCAATTAAGTATGATAAAAGCCTTGATTGTGAATATATAAAAGTTTCTTGCATAAATATATATTTTGCAAAAAACGAATATTCAGAGGAAACAGCGGGGGCATAACCCCCGCAAGCCTACCAACTCACAAAGGAGCATAAACGATGAAAGACATATTGAATCTATTAGAAAAATTAGAAAGAGCGGAAGCAGAAACAAGAGTAGCTGAAATCGTGTGGGAAGATGAACCCGAAAACGAATTGCTAGAATCTAACTTTGAAGCGGCTTACAAAATAGAATACAGCTTATATGTAAGCCTAGCTGGTCGAATAGTCGCAGAAACAGCTGGTCAAATCAGTTTCGATACAGCTAAAAAGATGATTAAAACCCAAAGAACAGAACTTAAAAAGATATTTCAAAAAGTAGCATAAAACAAGGAGGTAAAACGATGAAAAAAACAAACTTATCAGAGCTTAAAAACGGAGCGGTATTCAAATACGGAGGATTGAGCTGGATAAAACTAGATGAAGCGGGCGGAGCGGTCAAGGCTTTAGCTGAAAGCATTGTTGAAGAAAGAGCCTTTGACGAGGACAACAACAATGACTGGGAAACATCATCATTAAGACGCTATCTAAACGACAACCTTTTAAATGATTTAATAGATTTAGGGGCAGACAAAAACGCTTTTATAGAGTTTGAAAGCGACCTGACATCTGACGACGGCTTAAAAGATTACGGTACTACAATAGACAAAATAGCCCTTATTAGCTGTGATGATTATAGAAAGTATAGAAGCCTTATAACACCAGCTGACGATTGGTGGTGGACTATAACACCTTATAGCACTTCGGCGTCTGATTCGTGCAGTGCGCGCAGTGTCCATTCGTCGGGTGTATTGAGCTACAGCAGCGCGTGCAATGGGGGCAGCGGCGTGCGTCCGCTTTGTAATTTGAAATCTGACATCTTGGTATCTATCGAAGATACAGAGTTTGAAAGTAAACTTGATAACGCTATAAAGCATTGTGAAGATGTAATAAATAGGCTAGATGATAATTGTGATTGTAAAAAAGAACACGAATTTTTACTTGAAATATTACTAGAAAGAAAAGAGAAACAAAATGGCTGAAATATTAGCGAGAAAAGGCAAAATTGCCCTTATTAAAAACAATCGCAGTTATAGCATACAGAGAATAAAAAAAGACGAATCAACAACATTAGTATTAAGCAATGACAAAGAACTTGTAATTGATATATTCAGCATTATAGCCAAAAAAGAAAAAAGTACAAAGTGTGATATTAACTGTAAATTGTATATCGCATAAGAAGAAAGGAGTGGTCAAGATGTTAAAAAATGTGAAGATAGAATTTCCAAAAGACGAGAAAAAAGCGGTTGCAGAGATAGCGAAAGACATTCAAGCCCTACCGCTAAAAGAAAAGCAAGCTATTTTTTATATGATTCAGGGTGCGAAGTTAGTAGCTGGAGCAAATAGCAAAGCAGAATCAACGGTAATGTAATAGCCTAGTTATAGAAAGAGAGGACAGCGTGGGAATTGATAAAGAATTACAAAGCGATTTACACATAGCAGCCCATAAACTAGGCAGATTCGTTGATTTTGCAATAGAGTATTTCGAAGATGAAGAAAACAAAAAGGAATACGAACAATGGCACTTGCAACAATACGGGTGTTTGCCTGATGAATACGAAAAGGATTGTGGAAGCTATGAACAGACATAGAGCCTACTGGTCGGCTATGGGTTACGAACCGCCTAGCGATGAAGAAGCCGAGCAGATAAGAGCAAGAAGAAAAGAAAAAAGAAATCAAGATAAAGAAACATTGCGAATGATGATTGAATCAAACGAAACTTTTTTCAGAGGCGGTCAAACCTATGTACTAGATTTATTAAGAGAGATTGCAGAGGATAAAGAAAGAGAGGCGAAAAGTGAATAATTATTTTAAAACCTGTCAAAAATGCGGGTCAAATTTAGACCCCGCAGAATCTTGCGAATGTGAAGAAAAACTAAAAAAAGAAATAGAACAAGTAAACGAGTTCTTAAAAAACAATATAGTGCGTGATATGGATAATTACGACCAGCAAATAATATCTTTATTTATAGATAAACACGGAAATATTGTTGCAGAGTTCGGAGAAATTGACAAAGATTCAGAAAATAAAGGTTAAAGCAATGGGTCAGGCATACTTTAAAAGTAATTTAATGAACACTGAGATTAAAAACTTTATTTCAAGAGTTAAGTTGCTGCCGCTAGAAACATTATTTTTAGCAAAAATAATAATTGATAGCAAAGAGCGAAAAGCCTGTATTTCAAATCTTTTAACATTAAAATCTATCACAATAAACCCCGTTGAAAGAAATTGTATTTTGAAAGACATTGAAACGCTAAAATCAATCAAAAACATAACGGCAGCAACAAAAGTTCAATTTTTAAGTAATGCTATTGCTATTTATATAAGCCAGTCGAATGTGGAGTTTTCCGAACAATGTCTTGAAAAAATATTTTTCAAATTATTAAAAGAAAATAAAGAAGCAGCATTATTCAAAGCTACATCAGCAATAGCGTTTTTAAATATAACGAAACAATATGTCGCAGATTCGGAGGTAATGTCAAGTATTTTAAAAGAAAGCGAAAATATAAAAAATGACATTTCAAGAATAAAGCGTTTATGAAGCGGGAGCAGCTACGATGACAAGACAATTTTGTATTAAGTGTATATGCAAACTTAAAAAGTTAGGTATTCACGACATAAAGCGAACAGATGACAAAAGCAAAAAGATAGTTTGCTGGCATTGTAAAAAAAAGACCTATGGCAGAGGCTATGAAATTAAAAGAAAGGAAGCGAAAAAAGGTTGATAAAAATATTGATTGGCGGTTCGCCGTGTACACACTGGAGCATTGCACAGAAAAACAATAGAGAAGTTACGGCAGAGGGGCTAGGCTGGGAATTATTCAACAACTTTCTTATAGCGAAAAAGAAGTTCAAACCTGACTATTTCTTATACGAGAACAACAAATCAGCCGCAACAGCTATAAAAAATCAAATTGCAGAGGAACTAGAAAGACCGTTGCAATATATCAATTCAGCTTTAGTATCAGCGCAGAACCGCAATAGATTTTATGTTCATAATATAGAGGGCGTACAGCAGCCCGAAGATAGAGGCATATTGCTAAAAGATGTAATTGAACACGGCGAACCTTTTAACGATAAGGCTTACACTTTAACAACAAGATGTGGCGGAGCGATTCCCGAAGATACATTAAAAAGACACAGACACACGATGGTTGCCGAGCAGCTAGAAGCATACGGTGGGCGAATAATAGGTCGCAGAATCGGAGAAAACGGCAAAAGACAAGACTATAACGAAGATATAGAAATAAAACAGCGTTTTGAACTTAATAAAAACCCTGATAAAACAAATTGTATATCTACGGTAGACAAAGACAATATGATAGCAAAACCCGTAAGAATCGGCGACATTCCTAGTAAAAGCGGGAAGATAAGTGGAAGTCAAGCAAATAGAGTGTACAGCATTAACGGAAAAAGTGTCAACCTAGTTGCTAACGGTGGCGGAGGCGGAGCAAAAACAGGGCTTTATGCAATGCCTGTAAAAGTTGGCGAAGTTGCTGGAGGCGGTCAAGGCAATCGCATATATTCAGAGGACGGAAAAAGCGTAACAATTACAGCTGGTTCGGGCGGTATCGGTTCAAATACTGGCTTATATGCTATAAGTGAAAAAGGTCCAGGGGCAAAAGTAAAACAAAGCGACAAACTTCATAAGGTAGAGGGGGGGCAAATAGAGTTTAGAGGTGTCAAGTACCCTATTAAACTACCTGACGGCTACTATATTATCAGAAAGCTAACTATAAAAGAATGTTGCAGATTACAGACCTTACCTGATGACTATTGTGATTGCGTTTCTAAAACGCAAGCCTACAAAGGGTTAGGAAACGGCTGGACGGCAGAAGTGATAATTCACATATTAAGCCATCTAAATATACCAAAAGACGAAGAAATTATTGTTCTTTCGATGTATGACGGTATCGGTACGGGTCGTTATTGCTTTGATAAGCTAGGCTATAAAAATATTAAGTATTTTGCGTATGAAATAGATAAATATGCTAAACAAATAGCGATGACAAATTATCCTGACATTATACAAATGGGCGACGCTTTTCAGGTTAGAGAAGATGACTGGGATATATTAAAAAATTAAACGGGAGTGGTCAAAATGAAATACGAAGTTGTAGCCGTCGACTTTGACGGCACTATTTGCGAAAATGCGTTTCCTGATATAGGAAAACCAAAGAAAAATATAATTAAATATGTCAAGAGGTTGGCAAAAGAGGGTTCAAAGATAATTTTATTTACTTGTAGAGAGGACGGAGAAAAAAGAAAGTTATTAAGTGAAGCGGTCGAGTTTTGCGAGAAACACGACATACCTATATATGCAGTAAATGAAAACCCTGACAATATTTATCCAGCGTTATACAAAACGCCTGTCGGGCGTAAAATGTACGCAGATTTATATATAGATGATAAAGCTATAAACCCTAAAGAATTATCGTATTCAAAGGTTATTATAACTTACTTGTTATTAACTTTAATAGGAGTTATAGGCTTTTATATAGCAAAAGAATCAGCAGACATAAAACGAGGTTATGAAGCGGTTGGTGGCGAAGTATGCTTGCTAGGAACGCCAGTCATATACTTTATGTTAAAGCAGATGTTATCAGACATAGTAGAAATGTTTAAATAAAAAACGCCTTGCATAACGCAAGACGCTTTCGCCGATGAAAAACCATCGCTTATCAACTCAAGATAAGTATATCATAAAACGGCGAAAAAGTCAATAAAAATCAGATAAAAGCGTCGTTTTTAGAGCGGCGTGGCGGGCTTGTAATAGGTATTATTATTTCAACGAAAGACAAAAATATAAAAGTCAGTCGCGTTTATACATAGATGATAGATAGTGTATATTTGTTGTCTAAAAATATATAAATATAAAGCCCGTTTCACTAAAGAAAGAAAGGTGGAACGATGAACAAGGTATTTGTTAGAGAAAAGAAGATATATTGTGGCAAATATTATAGAGAAGTTGACATTTACAATTATACAGATATTCAACATAGAGCAGTTAGAGGCAAAAGGTCAAAAAAACAGAAAGAATCAGAACCAAAGCAAAAGAACCTTAATGACAAAAACGCTAGAAGATATTTAATACAACTAGGCAATCTGAATTTCGGTGCTGAACCTGACGCATTAAGCGTAACGCTGACATACGATAAATATAATTTACCGTCATCAGTAGAGGAAGCAGAAAAAGAAGTCAGAAATTATTTAAGGCGTATGGCGTACAAGAGGAAAAAAGATGGGTTGCCCCCTCTTAAATATATTCTTGTAACAGCTTTTAGGTCAGATAAGGAAGATGAAGAAAAGCCAGTCAGAATACATCATCATTTAATAATAAATGGCGGTATAGACAGAAACAAAGTTGAAGCGATGTGGACACATAAAAGAATCAACTGGGCTAAATTTGACAAAGACGAAAAGTACAAACAACAAGTGTACAAAGAACAGTTGGGATATGCAAACGCTGACAGGTTACAACCTAATGAAAACGGAATAACAGCCCTGTGTTCATATATGACAAAACAGCCTAACAATAAAAAACGCTGGTCATCATCACAGAACCTAGAAAAGCCGACAAGCAGAACTAATGACTATAAATACAGAAGAACCCACGTGGAGAGGTTGGCAAAAGAAAGACCGAGTCGAGAATACTGGGAAAAGAAATATCCGGGCTGGACATTAACGGACGGCGACAACGGGGTCAGATATGAATACAACGAGTTTACAGGTTGGTCAATATACTTGAAATTAAGAAAAAAGGAGTAATACAAACAGATGAATCATAACGTTAATGTTTATAAAAGCTATCAGAATAAAAGAAACAATGCACAAGGACACTTTTTCGAACAAGTAATTGAACTGGGTTGTAAAAGATACGCAGCAGAGGAAAGGGCAAATATAAACAAAACCCCTGAACCTTTTAGAGTGTTAGCGAAAGAAAGAAGCGGGATATTCAAAGGCAGATTCACTAAAAGAGCAGAACCCGACTTCAAAGGAACATTGAAAGGTGGTAGGGCTATTGTGTTTGAAGCTAAATATACAACGACAGACAAAATGAAAAGAAATGTATTATCAAGCGAGCAATTAAAAGCCCTTAAACTTCATCATAAACTAGGAGCGGTCGCGGGTGTATGTATAGGCATTAAAGACCTATTCTATTTCATACCCTTTGAAGTTTGGGAGAATATGAAAGAGATATATGGCAGACAATACCTAACAAGCGAAGATATAGGAGAATATGAAGTAAAATTCAACGGTTCTGTACTATTCCTTGATTATAAAAAAGATAGTCAGGAGGTAAGTTTTTGATATTTGAATTAAATAAACTATATAACCTTGATTGTTTAGAGGCTATGAAAAAGATTCCTGATAAATATTTTGAACTTGCTATATGCGACCCGCCTTACGGCATAGGTATAGATGGACAAAAAGAAAGAAAATGCAATAACAGCAAAAATAACAGGAAATATCACAAAAAGAAGAACTGGGATAACAATATCCCTAGTAAAGAGTATTTCAAGGAACTAGAAAGAATATCGGTCAATCAGGTTATATGGGGGGGGCAACTACATAGCCCCTATGCTAGATAAAGGAACAAAAGGCTGGATAATATGGGATAAAGGACAACACGGCTTGACTATGTCTGATTGTGAACTTGCATATTCATCATTTAATAAACCTACAAGGGTTGTAGTGATAAATAGAGCGGAATTATTAGCAGACGGTGGAACTATACACCCTACACAAAAGCCTTTGAAGCTATATAGCTGGATATTACAAAACTACGCTAATAAAGGCGACAAGATAATCGACACGCACGCTGGCAGCGGTAGTTGTTTAGTAGCTTGTTACGAAGCGGGTTTTGATTTTCTAGGTTTTGAAATAGACAAAGAATACTTTGACAAAGCAAGTGAAAGGCTGGAGCGTGTAACAAGTCAATTAAGAATCTTTGATTTTATGTGAAAGGAGGTAGCGGGATTGAAACAGTATTGCTGGAGTACAAAAAAGTGGTCAAATGACGGAAGCGTAGAAAGTAGTATAAAAAAGTGTATTGCAGAGGCTAAAGCAACATACTCTGACGCAAAAGAAGTCTATATCGGAGAATATGAACCGTATAAACCGAGTATAACAGGTTGCTGGCTTATAGAACACTTGAAAGAAGAAGCCTACATCGAAAGCGACGGCGTTTCAGAAGAACAAGGCTGGCTGGAGTGTGCAAACGACGAAAGCTATTCAGCTTTAGAATCTGACCTTGAAAAAGAAGTAAACAAAGTTGTTAAAAAGGTTTTAAAGAAGCATAAACACTTTGTGAACTTCGGAACTATTAAGAATCAAAAGAAATATAAAATAAATTAGTCAGGAGGTGTAAAGCGTGAATAATAACTTTATTAGCTTTTTAAGATTATTGCAGCTTATATTGATAGGGCTTAAAGCGGCGGGATATGTAGACTTTGACTGGGTGTTTGTATTTATACCAGCATACGCAGACGGGGTGTTATACATCGTAGAAAAAATAAACAATAAATTTACAAGAAACAAGCAAATAATAACAGGAACTTATCAATTCGAAAATGAAAAGGAGTAAAAAACGATGAAAACTATATCAATTATCAACTTAAAAGGTGGAGTGGCTAAAACTCTAACAGCAATCAATATGGCGCATATATTATCAGTTATGCACAATAAACGCATACTTATTGTGGATAACGACAAGCAAGGGAACACATCAAAAGCATTTAATAAACATTCATATAGCGAAAATAGTATTGCAGAGGTATTAACCGACAGAGATATTAACATAAACGATGTCGTACAACATACAAGCTATGAAAATATAGACCTAATAACGGCAAATATGAACCTAATCAAGGCGAATTTGCAAGTTTTGATGGATAGCACCCGTCCGCAACAAACACGCCTTAAAAACGCGTTAAAAGGCTTACAAGACAAATACGACTATTGCATTATAGATAACGCCCCTGACATCAATATATCGACTATAAACGCCCTTGTAGCGTCAAACAGCGTAATAATACCTATCAAAATAGATGAATACGCTTTTGACGGACTTAATGAGTTGGCGGAACAAATAGAGAACACAAAAGAAGATTTAAACCCGTCGCTTAATTTATCAGGCTGTTTAGTTACTTGTTATCAAAGAACAGACGCAGACAGGCAAGGTAAAGAATGGCTAATAAATAACGCGGGCTATCCTGTATATGATACACACATAAGATATTCAGAAAAGGTAACAGAAAGCACCTTCGCAAAAACACCTATTGCTGAATATAGCAGACGCAGTGGTGCTGCGATAGATTATATAAAATTTGTCAGCGAGTACCTAGAAAAAGAAAAGGGGGCATTCTAAATGGCTGGTAAATTCAATTTAAACGACCTACTTAATCAAGGAACAACAAAAGTAAAAGCCGAAAAGGATAAAAACACCGATGTAGCTGGAGGTTATGAGATAAAAAATATAGATGTCGACAACCTTATACCGTCAGAAGAAAACTTTTATTCAATGAACAATATTGAAGAACTAAAAAACAGCATAGAACTAACAGGAAAAGTAGTTCAACCGCTAATAGTTACACCGCTAGGAACTCAAAATCGCATATATAAAATACTATCAGGACACAGACGCAGACAAGCTATATTATCACTTGTTGCAGAGGGTAAAAACGAATATAAAAAAGTACCGTGTATTGTAGAAGATATTGACGGCGATTACAATACTAAAATCATAAAAGAAGAATTGATTTTAATATCAGCAAATTCACAAAGAGAAAAGACGGCGTGGGATAAAGTCGAAGAAGCGAAGCGAACAAGGACACTTTTAGAATCTATGAAGAATATGGGAAGCCTAGCTGGAGATTTAAGAAAGAACATCGCTAAAGTATTACAGACAAGTTCAACGCAAGTTGCAAGGTATGACGCTATAAACAGAAACTTAATAGACGAGTTTATAGAGGTTTTAAAAGCTAATCAATTAAATATATCGGTTGCTTATGAAATATCAGGGTTATCAAAAGAAGAACAAAATATTTTATATCAAGATTATTCAAACGGCAAAGAAATAGAACTTTCAACAGTTCAGGAAATAAAAAGAAATTCACGAGAGAATCGCGAGAAAAAAGAAACGACAAACATAGAAAACAAGGAAATTGCAGAGGATAAAGAAAAAATAATCGCGAGAGAATCGCGAGAAACGGAAGATAAAAAAGAGATTGCAGAGGCTATAACAACAGATGACAGACAAGAAGAAAGCGATACAGGAGCGGCAAGCCATACAAAAGGAACGATTGAAATAGACGCTATAAACTACGCAATTATGTATTTGATGTCAGCAAAAATAAACGAGCCGACAGAAGAAGTAAAAGTTATAAACAAGAACATAGAGGGATTGAAAGCAGCTATTGACATAATTAAAAACCTATGAATTAACAGGCAATAGAAGGAAAGAAACAGAATGGATAAACAAAAGGCGATTGATGTACTTGTCTATTTGCGAGATATAGACAAAATGATTGTATTAAATACAAAGATAATAACAGACTTACAAGAAGAACATTACAACACGGTTAAAAGTCCTATTATAGATGATATGCCTAAAAGCATAGGTGGTGTATCAAGCCCGGTTGAAAGAACCGCGTTAAATATACCGCGTTCGGTATCAAAGACCATTGATGACTTAAAAGCAGAAAACGAAAGGCTGGAGAAACTAAAAACAGCAATAGAAGAAGAAATCAAACGCCTTAATTATAATCAAAGATGTATAATTGTTATGTTTTATTTAAAGGGCAAGAATTGGGAATATATATCGCAACAAACCCATTACAGTCCGCGACAATGTCGCAATATTAGAGATAAAGCATTGAAAAAATTGTCAAAGTATTTCACAGCAAATAAACAGATTGAAAAGTTTAATTATCCTGAAAAATAAGATTGCCACCTATTGCCTGATTTTAATGCTATAATGAATATTGTAAACGAGTATGTAAACGAAAAGAAAATGCGTCCTCCGAAAATATAATTTATAGCGGAATATATAAAATTTTATATAGCCCGCTATATTTTTATATTTCCGGATATATGCGTATATCGAAAAATGAAAAACAAACGAAAAGGAGGTGTTCGGGCTATGGCGAAAAGAAGTCCTATGCGTGATGAAAGTTTAAAAATATATCTTGAATCAAACGGCAAAATAACTATAAAAGAATTATCAGAACAGACAAAAACAAAGCCCGGACAATTAAGGAAGTGGAAAAGTTTAGATAAATGGGCTGACAAACTAAAAGAACAAAACAAGCCTAAAAGAGGCGGTCAGCCCGGAAACAAGAACGCGGTGGGAAAAGGTGCACCAATCAATAACAGGAACGCCGAAACACACGGGGCGTATATTACGGCAAAGATTGAAGATTTAACACCCGAACAACAAGAGTATATAAAGAGCATTACCCTTGATAGTCAAGCTAATATGTTGGCGGAACTTCAAAGGCTTTTGATTAAAGAACAAGACCTAAATAATAGAATTGCTAAACTCACAAAAGAAGCAGACGACACAATGTTCATCGATTCTATATTAGAGTATAGAACGCCAAAAAAAGAGAAATTCAAGGGAGAGCCTAACAGTTTAGACAACTTTAATGTATCAGGTCAAGAAGTTACAAAGTCAAGCATATTCGAAAGAATAATGAAGCTAGAAGCCGAACTAAACAAAATACACGGCAGAATAATCAAGTTGTTAGATTCAATCAAGGCTTACGAGTTAGAGGGTAGACGCCTACACCTAGAAGAACGCAAGTATAAACTAGCGAAACAAAAAATAACTGGAGAATATGACATTGACCCTATAACTGGAGAGATTAACGACAGTATAGAGGAATTAACAAACATAGAAGATGATGTTGTATAGGTTCTTTCAGCGTTATAGGGGCTTGCGGGTACAGCGACGCGCGGCGTTTTTCTAGTCAAAAATTTTAAAAAATCACTTCCGAAGCGGGGGCGATTTTTTTATATATATAGGGAGGTGCTGAAAAATGAAAGTTTACGATTCGAAAGCGATTGCCCTATTTTTAAAAATTTCAGAAAGACGGGTCAGACAGCTACGCGACGATGGAATTATAGAAGAATTTAGACCGGGTTTATACGAACTTAAAGACACAGTCAATAAGTATATAGTTTATTTAAGAAAAGGAAACCCGAACGACGATGAAAATATCAATTACAACATAGAACGAGCGTTACTTGTTAGGGCAAAGCGGAAAAATGAAGAATACGAATTAAAATTAAAAGAAAACGACTTACACAAAACAGAAGATATTGAAGCGGTTATGACTAATATGCTTGCTAATTTTAAAACTAGAATGATGGCTATACCAGCTAAATTATCGCCGACTTTGTCGAAAAAAAACGACAAAACAGAGATATTCAAGATTTTAAAAGAAAGTATTGACGAGGCGCTTAATGAATTATCAAGTTTTGAAGATGTATTCGGCGAGGTTATAAAAGAAGATGAAGAAATCAACGATAAAAATGTTTAAAAAGATATTCGAAACATTATCCCCGCCGCCTGATATGACAATATCGGAGTGGGCGGACGAATATCGACGACTTTCGTCGGAATCATCAGCCGAACCGGGTCGCTGGAAAACGGACAAAGCACCATATCAAAAAGAGATTATGGACGCTATTTGCGATATGAAAGTCAAAAAGGTTGTTGTTATGAGTGCAGCACAGATAGGAAAAACAGACGGCTTTATTTTAAACCCTATTGGCTATTATATGCACTATGACCCGTCGCCTATTATGGTGCTTCAACCGACTATCGCTATGGCGGAAACTTTCAGCAAAGACCGTTTAAGTCCTATGTTGCGAGATACGCCAGTTTTAAGGGATAAAGTCAACGACAAAAGTCGAAACAGCGGTAATACAATACTTCAAAAGATATTTCCGGGTGGACACGTTACAATGGTCGGTGCAAATTCAGCGTCATCGCTTGCAAGTCGTCCGATTCGGACGCTTTTGGCAGATGAAATAGATAGATACCCAGCAACAGCGGGAAACGAGGGCGACCCATTACTTTTAGCGGGAAAAAGACTTGCTACTTTTTGGAACAAGAAAGAAGTTTGCGTATCTACACCCACAATAAAAGGGTTGAGCAGAATTGAAGTAGAATTTGAACACTCTACACAAGAAGAATGGAATGTACCTTGCCCGTCTTGCGGAGAATATACACCGATAATGTGGGCGAATATAATTTTTGATAAAAAAAATCTTGACGACATAACGCTTGTTTGCCCTAGTTGCGGCGTTATATCAAGCGAAGTAGAATGGAAAGAACAATATACAAAAGGCAAATTTGTTGCTAAATATCCTGAACGAAAAGTCAGGGGTTTTCATCTTAACGCCTTATCAAGTTTGTTTGTCGAATGGCGTGAGATTGTAGAAAAATTTTTAAAAGCAAATGAAGAAGCAAAAAAAGGAAATATTGAACTTTTAAAAGTTTGGACTAACACCGAAATGGGCGAAACTTGGGAAGAAGATGGCGAACAAGTTGACGATGATATTCTATACAATAGGCGTGAAAACTATAATTGCGAAGTTCCGAACGAAGTTTTGGTTCTTACAGCGGGCGTAGACGTACAAGATGACCGTTTCGAAGCGGAGGTTGTTGGCTGGGGCGTCGACAAAGAAAGCTGGGGTATAAAATATCAAGTTATATACGGCGATTTGAAATTGAACGAAGTTTGGGCAGAATTAGACAGGTTTTTAGACCAAACATTTACAACACCTGACGGCAGAGCGTTAAAAATAGCGATAACTTGTATGGATAGTGGTGGACACTATACGAATCAAGTGTATAAATTCTGTAAGGCACGCACGGCAAGGCGTGTTTTTGCTATTAAAGGAAAAGGCGGGGCGACAGTTCCGTATTATAACCGACCTACAAAGTCAAATAGTGCCAAAACACACCTTTTTACAATAGGTGTTGATACAGGCAAAGCGATTTTGTATCAAAGGTTAGCGGTTGAAACGGAGGGGGCGAATTATTGTCATTTTCCAAAAGAAGAAGAAAAAGGATATACAAAAGAATATTTTAAGGGTTTAACCGCTGAAAAAATGGTAATAACCTACAAACGAGGCAAAGCCCAGTATGTTTGGAAGTTAAAAAATAGCGGTTATAAAAGAAACGAGCCGCTGGACATAAGAAACTACGCAACAGCAGCACTAGAAATTTTAAACCCTACACTAAAAAAAGCAGAAGCAGAACAAAAGCAAGTAACGACGAAAAAGCGTGGTAGAAGAAACAGAGGAAGTGGAGGCGTAATCTAATGACACAGATAGATGAAGATATAAAAAAGGCAAGAAAACATCTTAAAATTTGGGAAGAAGCCGAAATCGAAGTGGCTACAAGCCAAAGTTATACAATCGGTTCAAGGACGATGACAAAGGCAAATTTATCAGAGATAAGGGAACAAATAAAATACTATGAAAGCAAGTTAGCTAAATTGTTAAACATAAAAAAACGAGGTGGGCGAAACAGAGTTTTGCAAGTTATCCCGCGTGATTTATAGAAAGGAGGTGTCAAATGAATGTAATTGACCGAGCAATAGCAAGTGTCGCCCCTATAAGAGCGTTGAAGCGTCAGCAAGCAAGGCAAGCACTCAAAGTTATAAACAGCGGTTACAGCAATTACGGGGCTTCGCGTTCAAAAAAATCATTGATGGGTTGGATATTCGGCGGTGGTTCATCAAAAGAGGACATCGAAGATAATTTGCCCGTTTTGCGACAACGCTGCCGTGATTTATTTATGGGCGCACCGATTGCAACATCGGCTGTTAAAACTTGCAGAACAAATGTTGTAGGTTCAGGGTTAAAACTTAAAAGCGTAATTGATTATGAAGTTTTAAACATAGATGAAGCACAAGCAAGGGAACTTGAAACGCAAATAGAAAGAGAATTTGCGTTGTGGGCTGATTCGTATAATTGCGATTTAACAAGACTTGATAACTTCTATGAATTACAACAATTAGCTTTTCTGAACTGGCTGCTTTCAGGCGATGTAATCGCGACGCTACCTGTTACAAAAAGGACGGGTTCGCTTTACGATATTAGAATACACTTGATAGAGGCTGACAGATTGTCAAACCCTAGAGGAAATCAAAACAAAAATATTATCGGAGGTGTAGAAACTAACAACGCGGGTGAAGTTGTTGCGTATCATATAAGCAAAACACACCCTTTATCGTACGGAGAAATGACAAGCGAGTGGGTCAGAATAGAAGCGTTCGGGGATAAAACAGGTCGTCGAAACATAATCCATATAATGAATCGCGAAAGAATCGGTCAAAGGCGAGGCGTACCGTTCTTAGCACCTGTAATAGAAGCAATAAAGCAATTAAGCAGATATACAGACGCAGAACTTGTAGCAGCGGTAGTAAGCGGAATGTTTACGGTATTCATAGAAAAATCAGAAGCGTCATCAGATTTAGGAATCAGCGAAATGGTTGCCAAAAGCGAACAGGTAGACCCTGACGATGATAATTCTATCGAACTTGCGCCGGGTGCTGTTTTCGACCTTAACGAGGGAGAAAAAGCACACGACATAAATCCGGGCAGACCAAACACGGCTTTTGACGGCTTTGTAAAGGCTATATCAAGGCAAATAGGTGCAGCCCTTGAAATACCCCACGAATTACTTACGAAAGAATTTACAAGTTCTTATAGTGCTTCTAGGGGTGCTTTGTTAGAGGCTTGGAAGATGTTTAAAATGTATAGAACATGGCTTTCAAATGATTTTTGCCAGCCCATATACGAAGAATGGTTCGCCGAAGCTGTTGCAAAAGGTAGAATATCCGCACCGGGTTATTTTACAGACCCAGCGATAAAAAAAGCATACACAGGAGCGGAGTGGAACGGACCGGCACAAGGGCTTTTAAATCCTGTTCAAGAAGTAAACGCAGCACAAAAAAGAGTCGAAAACGGCTTTTCAACAAGAAGCAGAGAAGCGATGGAAATGAACGGTTCAGATTTCAACAAGAACGCAGACCAGTTAAAGCGTGAAGAAAAAATGATGGAGGAAATAAGAGGAAATGCCAAAAAAGAAGATACAATCAAATAAATTTTGGGAGTTTAAAAACTCTAGCGACAAAAATTCGCCTCCTGAACTAATTTTATACGGCGACATTTCACAAACAACGTGGTGGGGCGACGAAGTTACACCGCAGATGTTCGGTAAGGAATTAGAAGCACTAGGCGAAGTTGATGAAATTGTGGTCAGGATAAATTCAGGCGGCGGCGATGTATTTGCCGCAAACGCTATTTATACAAGGCTAAAAGACCATAAAGCTAAAATTATAGTTAAAATAGACGGCTGGGCAGCTAGTGCAGCCACAATCATCGCAATGGCGGGCGATGTCATAGAGATACCAGCAAACGGTATATTTATGATTCACGACCCTAAAATGGGCGTACTAGGCTATTATGGCGAAGCTGAATTTGAAAAGATGTCAGCACAATTAAAAGTGATTAAACAATCAATCGTAAACGGTTACGCAGCAAAAACGGGCAAAAGCCCGGAAGATATTGCAGAGGCTATGAAAGTCGAAAGCTGGTTCGACGGAATAGAAGCAGTTGAAGCAGGTTATTGCGACGAAGTTATGTTTGAAGATGTAGAAACTAACATCGAAAATATGTCAAGCGTTGTTGTAAACAGCGTATCATTCGCGATTGATAAGTTTAATATGCCGTCATCATTGATAAACAAAGTGGCGACAGATAAAAAAGAAGATGTAGGAACAAAAAACACGCAAACAAGCGATAAAAACAAAGGAGGTATTGCAATGGCAATAAAAACAGTCGCGGAACTAAAACAGAATTACCCTGATTTAGTAGATGAAGTCGTAAAAGAAGCAACGGAAAAAGAACGAAAGCGTATAAAAGATATAGAAGAAATCACAATCGGCGGTTTTGAAGATATTACAAATGACGCGAAGTTCGAGAATCCTATCAACGCCAGCGAATTAGCGGTAAAAATGATAGCAGAGCAAAAGAAACAAGGCGGTAAGTATCTAGCTGACAGGAACGCAGACGCTAAAAATTCAAACGCTGGCACAGAGGGTGAAGAAATTGTCGACGAAACAGGTAAAACGCCAAAAGAAACAACGAAAAACGAAGCACTTGAAGTAATAGACAAAGTCTATCCACAAACAAAATAAGGAGGTAAAAAATGTATAAAGTAGAAACAGACACAAACAAAGCAAGCAATGTGTTTGCGGGCGATTTTCCAGTAGTTACAACAACAGTGGTTGCTGGCAGCGATATTAAAGCAAATGAAATTGTAGTATATAAAAGTTCAGAGTTTGTCAGAGCAGACGACACACCGGGTGGCAAACCTTACGGAATAGCGGCAACAGACGCGTCAGCAGGCGAAGAAGTTGTCATTTATCTATCAGGAGTATTTCACAAAGACGCTATTTTATTGTCTGATGATATGACGATAGAAAAAGCGACAATCGGGTTAAGATTAGTTGGAATTTATTTAAAATAAGGAGGTTAGAAAATGCCAATAAAAACAGATATTTACACACCTAGAACAATGGGAACGCTTGTATCGAGAATACCAGCGACAAAAACATTCTTAATAGATACATTCTTTAAGAATCGTGAAACTTTTGCAACAGAAAAAATTGATGTCGACTTTAAAAAAGGCGGTAGAGAATTAGCACCTTTCGTACACCCTGTTGTGGGCGGGAAAACAGTCAAGAACAAAGGCTATAAAACAAAGACATACACACCACCTACATTAGCCCCTAACAAGGTTACAACGGTTGACAATATATTGAAGCGTCAAGCTGGAGAAAACCCATACAGCGGAGTTACGCCAGCTGAAAGAGCAATAAAGAAAATGGGGGCAGATTTTCAAGAATTAGACGAAATGATAACAAGACGACAAGAGTGGATGGCTGCGAAAGCAATTTTCGAGGGTCAAATTCCTATTATAGGAGAGGGGCTTAACGAAGTAATCGACTTCGGGTTCGAAAATCAAGAAACTATCGTAACAGCTTCAAAGAAATGGTCAGCAGCAACAGCAGACCCTATCGCAGATATTAAAAGATGGAGAAAAACAGTTCAACAAAAAGGCTTTGTGAACTGTGATGTGCTTATTATGTCTGATAATGTTGCAGACGCTTTCATCAACAACGAAAAAGTACAAAAATTGTTAGATACAAAAGGTTACGACCTAGCTGTTATCGCACCTAAAGAACTACCAAACGGGGCGACATACATCGGAACTCTTAAAGGTTTAGCTTTAGATATATACAGCTACAATGAATGGTATTTAGATGACTGGACAAACCCAGACGCACCCGAAGAAAAACCACTTGTACCTGACGGAAAATTAGCTTTATTATCTACATCAGCGCAATATTCGTTATTATTCGGAGCGGTTACAATTCTTGATGAAAGCGAACAATTCGTAACAGTAGAGGGCGACAAAGTTCCTGAAACTTGGGCGGAAAGAAACCCAGCTAGAAGATTCTTGCAACTTAACAGCAAGCCTTTGCCTGTGCCACACGAGATTGACAGCTGGTATGTAGCAACGGTGTTATAGTATGGGTTTTAAAGCACAGATACAAAAAGATTTAAAGACGGTTTTTCATAACCCGAAAGAACACGCAGATGTTTTAGAATTTTGGATAAACGACACAAGATACAAAACCGCTGTTATTATCGAAGATAGCAAGTTGAACGAGAGAAAAAAGCCGTCCAGCGACCACGCCGACGGCTTAACTCTTGTCGCATTAGTTATGTATGTGCCGTTAGAAGCAATTTCAGAAGTTCCGAAAAAAGACTTTACGCTTGAAATGCAAGGCGAAAGCTATAATATCGCGAAAGTGGTAACGGAGGCGGGCGAAATTGTGTTGTATTTGGAGGCTTTAGACGAATAATGATAGAAATTACTAGCAAACAAATAGACCGTGTAAATTTGCTTTTAAGCAGCGTTAAAGGCGGTGCAGATAGAGTGATTACGGGAGCGGTCAAAAAAGGGCAGCAAGCAGCAAGAAGCGAAACTAAAAAAGGCATAAAAGAAATTTATGACATTCGCCCCGGCGTTCTTAACAAGAATAGCAAAATAAACATAAGAACTAGAAAAGCAGACGGCGGAATAATAGGCGAAGTTTCATTTTCAGGTTATAAAATACCGCTATTCAAATTTCGTGCAACACCTAAAAAAAGCGGAACAAGAAAACTTGTAAAAGCAAGACAGATGAAAGCAAACGCGATGACGCCTTTTGCACACGCTTTTATTGCGACTATGCCTAAAAATGGACATACTGGAATATTTGAACGCGACGGCGAAAAACGCTTGCATATTACAGAGAAAAAAGGTTCGTCGGTAGGTCAAATGGCTAGTAACGCTATCGTTGTTGAACGCGTAGAAAAGAAAGCACAAGAAGTTATTGACAATCACATAGAAGAAAATATAAACAAAATACTAAATAGAGCGTGGGGGTAAAAAATGACACCTTTAGAATTATTAGAAACCCTTAAAATATTCGTTGAAGAAGAAACAAAAGACTTGATATTGCCGGTTAAAGTTTCGAGAGGTTCAAGCGAAAAAAAAGAAAGGGCAGCAAAAGTCTTTAAACAGTCTTTGCCTGATAAAGATTCAGGAACTAGCCGAATACCTTATGTTTTATTACAATTCTTAAAAAGCAAGGACGAACAACCACCGGGAAACAATCCCGACAGCACTTGTATGGTTAGAATTGTAGTTGCTACATATTCGGAAGATGGCGAAGAAGGTGCAATGTCCGCTTTAAATTTAATGACTAGAATTAGACTAGCACTTTTAAAAAAGCGAGTTGTCGGCGGGGCGTTTACACTTAAATTAGACACACCGTTAGAAGCTATTTATTACCCTGATGACACAGCACCTTACTATTTAGGCGAAATGGTTACAAATTGGCAAATGCCAATAATAGAAAGAGAGGTCAGCTATGATTGATTATAAAAAATCAGATAAAAAAGCAGAGTTGATAAAACTTTGTGAAGAAAACGGTATTGAAGTCAGCGAGGATATGAACAAAGACAAAATCTTGTCCGAGTTGGACAAGTTCAATGCTGAATTAGAAGCACTTGACGAAGAACAAGAAGAAGCCGCGGACAACGAAAATGATTCAGACGATGAAAATGATTCAGACGATGAAAATGATTCAAACGATGAAAATGATTCAGACGATGAAAATGATTCAGACGATGAAAATGATTCAAACGATGACAACGATTCAGACGATGACGAAAACATAGAAGAATACGACAGATTCGCTTATGTTGGTCCGTCTATACCGGGTACATCATTGAAAGAAAAATCAATATTTACAGGCAATTTATCCGATGTGAAAGAATTTTTGTCAGATATTATCGAAAAATATCCGCAGACAGAAAAACTTATCGTGCCTGTTAGTCATCTAGCAGAATACACAAACAAAGTGAAAAAAGCTGGCAACGCATATAATGTTTATTACAATGATGTTGTTTCAGCTGTAAGAGGCAATAAGGAGGTATAAAATGGCATTTTATCACGGAGTAAAAAGCAAACAAATTGACACAAGTGTTTCAACGCCTGTTACATCAAGTTCGGGCGTTGCTTTTGTAGTAGGTGCAGCACCTATTCACACGGCAAAAGAAGTAAAAGTCAATGAACCTATATTATGCACGAATTACGGGGAAGCTGTAACAGCGCTAGGTTATTCAGATGAATGGGATAAATACAATCTTTGTGAAGTTATATATTCTCAATTTAAACTTTACGGCGTATCGCCTGTTGTTTTTGTCAATGTCCTAGACCCTAAAAAGCATAAGAAAGATGTTGCAGCTACAAGTTATCAGCTTTCAGACAGAAAAACAGAATTGCCGCTTGAAGCAATAGCAGACACTGTAAAAATCGCACAAACAAGTGGCGGTTATTATGAAAAAGGAACAGACTACGAATTGTTTTACAATAATGGCAAATTAGTTGTTGAAACCCTTGAAACAGGAAACATAGAAAGTCAAACAGGCGAATTAACAATATCTTTTGAAGCGGTAGACCCTAGCGCTGTAACAAAAAATGACATTATCGGCGGTTTTGACACTCAAAGTAAAACATATTCAGGGTTTGAACTTGTTGATTCTGTATTCCCTAAATTCGGAATTATAACAGATTTGTTATTATCGCCGGGTTATTCTAGTGATTCAGAAGTTGCAGCTGTTATGAGTGCTAAAGCAGACAAAATAAACAATATTTTTAGCGGAAAAGCACTTATTGATATGGACACGGAAGAAGTCAAGCATTACAGTGAAGCACCTAAAAACAAGAGCGATAAGAATATAAGTTTCAAAAATCAAATACTTTGCTATCCACTTGTTAAATTAGGCGATAGGGTGTTCCGTTTTTCGACACATCTTGCTGGAGTAATCGGAGCAACTGACGCAATTAACGACGCTTGCCCTGTTGAAAGTCCATCAAACAAAGCTATGAAGATTGACAGCGCCGTTTTAAAAGACGGTACAGAATTAGCGTTAGACTTAACGCAAGCAAACTTCTTGAACAGCAATGGTATTGTTACGGCGTTAAATTTAGGCAAGGGTTATATTTTGTGGGGCAATCAGACGGCTTGCTTCCCTAGCGACACAGATGTCAAAAACTATTTCATAAGTGTGTCAAGAATGTTTAGCTGGGTTTCAAATAGCCTTACATTAACATACTGGAGCAAAATCGACAAAAAAATGTCGCGTAGATTCGTTGATAGTATTGTAGATTCAATCAATATTTGGCTTAACGGTTTAGTAGCTGATGAAAAATTGCTTGGCGGTCGTGTTGAGTTTAAAGCCGAAGAAAACAGCGATGTTGCACTTATGGCGGGTAAAGCTGTATTTCACGTTTATATGACGCCACCTAGTCCAGCACAAGAAATTGAATTTGTACTTGAATACGATGTTGAATACATCGCGTCAGCGCTTAAAGCGTAGAAAGGAGGCTTTAAATGAGAGGCGAAAACGGAGTTATTAACTTTAAAGTATATGAAAACGCAACTGATTTTATCGGCATAGCAGAAGTAACATTGCCTGAAATCGCACAAAAGACAGAAGAAATAGTCGGGGCTGGGCTTTCAGGTGCGATTAGTGCACCTTTTATAGGTCAGGTAGAAGCGATGACAACAACGATGAATTTTAGGACGCTTACAAAATCAGCTATCAGATTAGCTGAACCGGGCAAACATCAATTAGACTTACGAGCAGCACAGCAATACACAGATAATTCAACAGGTAAGGTCGGAATTGACAAAATCAAGCACGTTGTAATCGTACAACCCGTGAAAATCAATCCGGGGAAACTTGCACCAGCGTCAACTACCGATACAACGGTAGAACTTGCAACAACATACATTGCAACCTACATCAACGGCGACAAAGTTCTTGAAATTGACCCTATTAACAATATTTATTTCGTCAACGGCAACGACTACCTAGAAGAAGTTAGAAAAGCGTTAGGAAATTAACCCTTGTAAAAAATACAAGGGTTTTTCATTGTAAAAATACGGAGGTTAAAAAATGGAAGATAACAAAAAAGTAATAGATATAGAACAAAAGCAAGAAGAAAAAACACCGGTGGGTGTGTATGTGCATAAGTTCCGTAAGCCTTTTGAATATGAGGGCAAAACATACAGCGAAATGCACTTTGACTTCGAGGGGCTTTCAGGTCAAGACATAGTCGATACCGAAAACGAAATGAATCTTGAAAAGGAATTTGCAATTTCGGCAGAACTTTCAAAAAACATTCAAGCAAGAATAGCGGCTAAAGCAGCTGGAATAAATAGCGAAGTTATTAAAGCTATGCCGATTAGAGATTTTAACAAAATCACTAACGAGGTCAGAGATTTTTTGCTAGATACGGGATTCTAAACAACCCCTTTAAATACTGGCGAAAAACAAGCTATAAACTAGCTAAAAGCACAAGCACTTCGATAATTTATTGGCTCAACCTTACACTTAATGAATTGACATTGTGGGTTGAGTCAATAAACGAAGTAACAAAAGAGGAAAAAGAAGAACAAAATAAATAAAGGAGGTGAACAATTTGGCGGGTAAAAGAGAATATGAAATGCTTTTTAAACTTCAAGCGAAGCTGGGAGGCACTTTTAATAAAAGTATGCAAAGTGCAATGAAAGCAACTACAAGTCTAGGCAATGAACTTGACAAGGTTAACAAAATCAGTGGCAAGATTGACAGCTACAAAAAGCAAAGAGAGCAGCTGGAAGCGAACAAGCAAAAGTTATCTGATTTGAAATATAAATATAAAGATTTGCAACAAGAAATCAAAAATACTAAAAAACCAAGTCAACAACTTATCAAGGAATTTAAAAGGACAGCCAGCCAAATTGAAACCACCGAAAATAAAATAAACAGCGGTCGAAAAGCGATAGGCGAATTAAGCAAAGACCTAAAAAAAGCGGGCGTAAATACAAGAGATTTAGCTGGAGAAAACAAAAGACTTGCAGACAGCTACGATAAAATTAAAAATAATCAAGAAAAATTAGCAAGATTAGGCGAGTTGCAAGGCAAAAACGCAGAGGCTATAAGTAAAACAAAACGACAACTTGGCGGAACAATAGCGGTTGCAACAGCTGTTGGGGCGGCTATTGTAGCTGGTCCGGTCAATAAGTCGGTTCAGTTTAACAAAGAACTTGCAAGCGTCGGTACGCTTCTTGACGGAGATATAAAGCCGCGACTTAATGAATTAAGCAAAGGCGTTGTATCTTTATCAAGTAAAACCGGAATCGGAACAAGCGACTTAACAGATGGGCTATATCAAGTTGTATCAGCTTTTGGAGATTCAGCAGAAGCGATTGACCAACTAGAAATCGCAGCACAAGCAGCAAAAGCGGGAAACGCAACAACAACAGATTCAATCAATTTATTATCAGCTGTAACAAAGGGCTATGGCGATACATCAGCTGAATCACAACGAAAAGCCGCAGACCTTGCGTTTATGACAGCGAAATTAGGTCAGACGACTTTTCCTGAATTAGCAGCTTCAATGGGTAAAGTAGCACCGTTAGCGTCATCGCTTACAGTAAGTCAAGAAGAATTATTTGGGGCAATGTCAACCCTTACAGGTGTTACAGGTAACACAGCAGAAGTTGCAACGCAATTAAAAGGAACTTTTACAGGTTTTATGAAACCTACAAAAGAAATGCAAGCAGCTATGGAAAAACTTGGCTACGCAAACGGTAAAGTTATGCTTGAAAGTTTAGGACTACAAGGAACACTTGAAGCCTTAAAAGGTAGCGTTGACGGCGACGAAATTGCCTTTGCAAACCTTTTTGGGTCAATAGAAGCTAAAAGTGCCGTACTTGCTATGACAGGTGCGCAAGCTGAAAATTTAGCGAATAAAACAAACCAAATGTACGACGCAGCTGGAGCGGCACAAAAAGCGTTTGACATTATGAATAATACACCCGAAGCGAAGATTGAAAAGGCGAAAAACGCGGTCGCAAATTTAGGGCTTGTAATAGGCGATGTTTTGTTGCCTACCGTAACGGAAGCGGCAGAAAAAGTCGCAGATGTCGTTATAAAAATGCAAGACTGGGCAAGCAAAAACCCTAAAACAGTTAAAACAATACTTGCGGTCGCTGGAGGTTTGACAGCTTTAAAAATAGGCGGGTTAGGCGCTAAATTAGCATTTTTAGAAGTTAAAGGCGGAACATTGGCAGCGGTAAACGCAATGACACAATTTAAAGTCGGGGCGCAAGGTGCTGCGGGTGGTGCAGAAAATTTAAAAGGCGTGTTTTTCAGTCTAGGCAAAGCCACAAACGCTTTAAAATCTAACGCTGGTGTTATGGGTGTATTTTCTAAAGTTGGAGGCATAGCGGCTAAATTATTACCCGTTTTAGGCGTTGTAGCACTAATAGGCGGGGCAATATATATGGTTGCGACACACCTTGAAGATGTAAGGGCTTTTATTAAAAAAACATTCGGAACAGAAGCGTTAAAATTATTCGACAGCGTAGTCAATGCGATACGAAGTATAGGTCAGGCGTTTAAACTTATTTTCAGTGGCGATGTTCAAGGCGCTAGAGATGTAATAGAAAAAACATTCGGCAAATCAGGAACAGCCGTATTCGATACATTTTTAAATATTATTAAAAGTGTAAAAGAGGTGTTACATCAGTTAGGCGAAAAATTATCAGACCTAGCACAAAAAGCATTACCATTGTTAAAGGAATTACTAGGAGCGATAATCACACAGTTTTCGAATTTAGCAAGTGCGGTTTTACCACTTCTAATTGAACTATGGTCAACTATATTTAGCGTAATTGCTGAAGCGGTTAGCGGTATTTTGCCGGTATTAAAAGATTTATTAGTAAATATATTCGGAATTATAAGCGAAGTTTTAGGCGCTGTTCTACCTGTATTCATAGAACTTATAGGCGCTATTATTGAAAAAGTATCAGAGATAATACAAGCGGTATTGCCACAACTGATAGAACTAATAAATTTTGTAGTACCTATAATAAGCGATGTTGTTAGTTTTATATTACCTATCTTAATTGAACTAATACAGACGCTAATACCTATCATAACTTGGTTAGCAGATGTATTTGGTAATGTATTAGGTGTAGCAATATCGGGCGTCAGGGATATAGTTTCAGGCATTATAGAAGTGTTTAACGGTTTAATAGATTTTATAACCGGAGTATTTACAGGCAACTGGTCGCAAGCGTGGGAGGGCGTCAAAGGCGTATTCGGTGGTATTTTCGATTCAATAGTCGGAATTGCTAAAACAGTTATTAACGCCGTTATCGCTGTAATAAATGGAGCAATAAGAGGTATTAACAAAATAAGCGTTGATGTACCTGATTGGGTGCCGGGTTTAGGCGGAAAACATCTTGGCTTTAATATGCAACAAATACCTATGCTTGCTAAAGGTTCAAACGATTCGCCTGATACATTTATAGCGGGCGAAAAAGGTGCGGAACTTGTAACTAACGCAAAACACAGCAAAGTATTCACAGCAGCGGAAACAGGGCGAATATTTGACAATATAAACATTGCTAAAAACCTTTCAGGCGGAGAAACAGCAGTTTCAATTTTACCGCTATTGCAAGCGATGTGGCAAAAAGTACAAGAAAGCAAGCCAAAACCTAAACCAGCTGAATTTGCTGGAGCAACAGGCGGTGGCGGGTCGGTTGTAATTTATAGCAACCCCACTTTTTATGTCGGAGAAAACACAGACACAGACGACATAATTAAAATGTTAAATGAACGCGACGAAGCCTTATTGGATAAGTTTGATGAAAAAACAAGGAGTAGAGAAGATGACGACAAGCGTACAAGATATGACTAAATATACAACGATAGCCGGAGATAGATGGGATATTATCGCTTATAAAACAACAGGAAGCGAATTTAATCTTGATAAGCTAATGAAAGCTAATGTTGAATACATAGAAACGGTTATATTTCCAGCGGGCGTTGAATTAAATATTCCTAAAATCAACATCGAACCTGATGAGGGGTTGCCTGTTTGGAAAAGAGGCAACTAATGAACGCAAGAAGAACAAAAATACAAATTTCATTCGGTGGCAAAGACGCGACCCTAGATGTAAATAAATATCTAGGGTCGCTAACTTATACCGACAACGACAAAGACAAAGCGGACGACTTGCAATTAAACCTTGACGACAAAGACGGTATATGGCTAAACGATTGGCTAGTAAAGAACAACAAAGATATAAAAGGTATGGAGTTAGAAGCTGTAATCGTTCAAAAAAATTTTGATTCAGACGGCAACGACAAGGTTTTGAATTGTGGCGTTTTTTATATAGATGATATGGGATTCACAAGCCCACCGTCAAAAGTGTCAATCAAAGCTATGTCAATACCTTATACATCTACACTTAAAACACAGAAGAAGTCAAAGGCTTGGGAGAATATAAAACTTTCTAAAATAGCAAATGAAATAGGTGCAGCAAACGGGTTCAAAGTGATGTTTGAATCAAAGTTTGACCCAGTGTATAAAAGACTTGAACAGTTGTCCGAATCGGACATTGTGTTTTTAAAAAAAGCGTGCGATAACGCTGGTATAGCTTTGAAAGTAACAGCGAAAACTATCGTCTTATTTTCTGCGTCTGATTACGAAAAGAAAAAAGCGCCTGTAAAAATCGAAAGAGGCATAACAAGTATATCAAAAGCAAATTTCGGCACATCTTTTCACGACGCAGCATACAGCGAATGTAGGGTCAAATATACAGACCCTAACACGAAACAAACTTTTGAAGCTACATACAAACTTGACGGCGAGAAAAAACAAAAACTAGAAGTAAACGAAAAAGTATCAAGTAACGCCGAAGCTAAAGTATTAGCCGAAAAAAGATTAAAAGAAAAAAACAGTCAGGAATACAAAGCGAGTTTTACTCTTGCCGGAGATACAAGACTTGTAGCTGGCGTAACGGTAGATGTTTTAGGGTATGGCTTTTTTGACGGTAAATATATAATTGAATCAGCCACGCATACAATTTCAAAAGGATATAAAACATCTATAAAATTACGAAAAGTATTTGAAGAAACAGAAAAGAAAGAAGAAAAACCGAAAGCAACAGGCAAGAAAAGCATTGCTGAACTAGCAAAAGAAGTTATACAAGGCAAGTGGGGTAACGGTACAGACCGTAAAAACAGACTTGCAAAAGCTGGTTATAATTATAGTGCTGTTCAAGCCGAAGTAAATAGAATTTTATTATAAACGAGGTGTACAATGCAAAATTTAACAGCTTTAGAAAATATGGTTCGTATAGGCTGGGTATCTAGCGTAGATGAACAAAATAGAACGGCGCGTGTTAGGTTTGATGATAAAGCTGAAACCCTTGTTTCAGGACCTTTGAAAATATTAAAAACACCGCCGTTTATACCTAGCAAGCACGCACCGCAAAGAACGGCAGCACAAAAAGGTGGAACATTACAAGAGGCTTTTGCTTCTCATTCTCACGCTGTTACAATATCCCCGTGGCTACCTGATGTTGGCGAATGTGTACTTTGTTTGTATATACCAAAAGAAAACGCCGACGGTTTTATAATAGGAGGTATTTAATATGGCTATTATAGGAAGCTGGGGCAAAGTTGCTTTTGAAGTATCAAACAAAAAAATTAAAACTTTTGACGGGTTAAAATGGAATAGCGGAGCAAAATTCGCGGAGCATAACAGACATTTAAAAGAACCGTTGCTTGAATTTGTAGGAAAAGAAACAGAAACAATATCGTTCAGTGTTGTTTTTTCAGCGTATTTAGGCGTGAACCCTATTAAAGAGATAGCGAAGTTATTAACAGCAATGAGGAATGGCGAAGCCCATAGATTAGTTATAGGTACGAAAGCCTATGGAACTAATAAGTGGGTAATTACAAAGTTATCTAATTCGCTTGATGAATACGACAACAAGGGAAATTTGACACATTCAAAAGTAACAGTAACGATGAAATCGTATTCAGCTAGATAGGAGGTTTAAAAATGTCAGAGTTTGTAAATGTGAAAGAATTTAAAATAAACCCGTTCCCGAAAAACATAAAAGAAGAAGTATTGCAAAATGTAGCTGTCATAGTATCAACGCCGAAGTTTACAGTTCCGCTTTGCAGAGGATTAGGGCTTGAACAAAACTTTGTTGATAGACCTATTACGGTTGCGAAAACCCTACTTACAACAGAAGTGCTGGAGGCGGTCGGTAAATGTGAACCGAGAGCGAATATATTGTCTATTGATTTTGATGTAGACGAAAAAACAGGTAAATTAAACCCGATTGTGGAGGTGGATATTCAAGATGAAAAATGATTTTAATTTAGGCATACAGTTTGTGGAAACAGACCCTAAAAAAATACTTAATGATTTAATTAGTTCATACGAGGAATTTTCAAAAAGAAAGTTATACCCAGCAGACCCTATGCGCTTACATTTAGCGTGGGAAGCTGACATCATTTCACAAGAAAGGGTTAATATAAACAATACAGCAAACCAAAATATTTTAAAATATGCAAGAGAAAACAACCTTGATAATCTAGCTGAAATGTTCAGGGACGCCGAGAGGTTAGAGGCAGAAAGTGCGACAACAACTTTTGAATTTAAACTTTCTACAAGCATATCAAGCGAAACGATAATAAATAAAGGAACTAGGGTTGGAGTTGACGGCGAAATAATATTTGCAACAACAAACGACCTTATTATAAAAGCTGGAGAACAAACAGGAACGGTAGAGGGCGTTTGCTTAACAAAAGGAAATATCGGCAACGGCTTTCTTGCTGGTCAAATAGCACAAGCCGTTGATGTGTTCCCGTACTTTGAAAGTGTACAAAATATAACCGAAAGTGCTGGAGGTGCAGAAAGAGAAACCGACAGCGCTTTTTACGAAAGAATAGTAAACAGTGCTAAAGCATATTCAACAGCTGGTCCGTCAGGGGCATACGAATATTTTGCAAAGTCAGCGTCAGTATTGATAAAAGATGTGAAAGCAATATCAGAAAGACCGGGCGAAACAGACATTCGAATTTTATTAAAAGACGGAAAGCTACCGACAAGCGAAATAATTAAAAAGGTGTCAGATTTTTTAAACGACGAAAAAAGACGACCCCTAACCGACAAAGTAAATGTTTTAGCACCTGATGTAGAAAACTACGAAATTGATTTAACTTACTATATACAAGACGGCGATTCGCTGAATGATGTAAAAACTAATGTAAACAGCGCTGTTGAAAAATATAAAAGGTGGCAATCAGAGAAAATGGGGCGCGATGTCAACCCGTCCTATTTAACAGCCTTATTGATTGAAGCGGGCGTAAAAAGGGTTGATATAAGAAAACCTGTTTACAAGGAAGTGAACGAAAAAACAGTTGCTATACTGATTGAAGCTGGCGAAAAAGTAAACAACGGAGGTTTTGAAAGTGAATAATAATATATCAAATGTTGACTTTACAACATCATACCCGCCAGCGTTAAAAAATGACCCTGAAATGTTAGCACTTGCAAAAACATTGGCGAAAGAACATAGAAAAACTATTAGCGAAATTAAACACACGATAATATATGCTAGAATTGACGAGTTGCCTGAACAACTACTTGATGTGTTAGCTGTTGACTTATATATAGACTGGTACGACTATGAATACCCGCTAGAAGTGAAGCGGGCTATTATTAAAGATAGTATCAAAATTCATAGGAGGTTAGGCACTAAATACGCTGTAAAAACAGCACTAGGCAATGTGTTTCCGGGTACTAAAGTTGAAGAATGGTTTGAATATGGCGGCGACCCTTATATGTTTAGGGTTGTAATTGGAGCAACAAGCACAGGGGTTTCACTTGATAAACAAAACGCGGTTCTTGATAAAGTAAAGTTTTATAAAAATACAAGGTCGCACCTTGAATCAATAAGTTATAAAATCAAAAAAAATGCAACTGTTTTCACAGGGGCTATAAGCGCTATTGCTAGAATGTTGGAAATTTATCCATATACCGCAAAAACACTAACATCACATAATAAAACATTGCTTGCTGGAGCAATAAAAATAAAAAATACAATAGATATATACCCTGATAAAGAATAGGAGGTTGAAAAATGTCTGAAAAAACTTTCGGAACAATAGTAACTAACAAAGGTATCGAACTTATAACGAGCGCGACGCTGGAAGAAAAAAAAGTAAATATCATAGAACTAGGCGTCGGCGACGGCGGTGGGGCATATTATCAACCCACGCCCTCAATGACTGAACTAAAACACGAAAACTGGAGGGGAGCGGTCGGAAATGTAAGCATAAGCGAACAGTCGCCAAATATGATTGATATTGTTGCGGTCGTGCCGTCTGATGTAGGTGGGTGGACTATAAGGGAAATGGCAATTTTCGACAATTTAGGCAATATGATTGCTATTTGTAATACACCTGATACAGAAAAAGTAATAATCACATCAGGAGCAGCGGGCGAAATTGAACTGACAATGCACATCGAAGTTTCTAACACAGAAAGTATTACATTCACAGTTGACCCGTCCGTAGTAACAGCAACAAAAAAAGATTTAAAAGAACATAATACCAGCCCGTCGGCACACAAGAACTTGTTTGATAATAAAGCTGATGTAGTAGATTTAAACAATCATATCAACAACACAGAAATTCACGTTAACGCCGAAACTATGGGAAATTACAACACCGCCATAGCTGGGCTGATTGCTCATAAAGAAAATGAAATCAGGCACGTTACGGCAGAAGATAAAGCCAGTTGGAACACAGCGGCGACCGTAGCAGCAGAAGCGTTAAATGTCGCACAACAAGCAAGCAACAAGCTAAATGAAGCATTAAGCAGACTTGCCCAAGTTGAAGATGGACTATATAGCAACATAACAGGAAACCCATTCAATATACTGTTTAACAATTTAGAGGGGGTTGTAATTAAAAAAGGCGTATGGAACAAGGAAAAACAGCGAATAGAGTGCTAAAGTTCGCAGCTGGCAAAAAAGAAACATCGTGTATAATAGGCAATTTATTCGTAGAAATCGAACCGCCTTGTTGTGTATGTAAGTTGATTGATGAATTAAAGATATACGGCACAACTTATTTAGGAACAAAAGAAGTTTTAATTGTAAAAGATTACGGCTTTGATTACAGCGGAAATAAAAGCGACATCGAAACATTGAGAGAAAAGAGGTGTTTAATTGACTAATAACGCAGACAAGAAACAAAATGAATTTATCTTAATTAGTAAAGCGAAAGATTTAGTCAAACACACTTTTATAATGACAAGCGAAAAGCGTTTTCCTAAAAAGTATCGTTTTACAATAGTTAATCGCATACAACAACTGGTCATAGATATATACGAATGTATTGCAGAGGCTAACGAACTTGATATATTCGATAATCAAGAAAAGTTTGAAAGACTAAAGAAACAAAAAGAAGCACTAACGAAATGTAAAACAGTGCTATTTTTAATTGAATTATCGTTAGAACAAGAACTAATAACAACAAAACAATCAGGAACGTGGTCGGGTTATGTATTTGATGTTAAATATATGACAGCTAGATGGAACAAGCAAGATAGGCAGAGAATAAAAGGAAAATGAAAAACTTGGGGTATATTTTGTAGCGTCTAATTCGTACAATGCGCGCAATGTCAATTCGTCGGGTGTATTGAGCAACAACAACGCGTACAATGGGAACAACGGCGTGCGTCCGCTTCGATAGAACACCTAGAATGAGTAAGCGAAACGCTGAAAGCAAAGGACTATCAATCAAAGGAAAGTATATCCCGCCGAGCAAACAACTGGGTAAATACAAGATTGTTGATGAAAAAGCATTTAAAAGGCTGATTCTATACACGACAAGGATAATATGGATAATTACAGCAAGATTTATGATTTTGAAAACCTTTACAAAGCGTATTTAAAAGCTAGGAGAGGCAAAAGAAAGAAAATTACAGTTGCGAAGTTTGAGAGTAACGCACTAGAAGCAATATGTTTATTGTCGAAGATGTTAGAACTTAAAACATATACACAGTCGCAATACAAAACTTTTAAAGTTTACGAGCCTAAAGAACGAACGGTAATGACAAATTCTTTTAAAGACAAAGTCGTTCAACATTCGCTTTGTGATAATATTTTAGAACCTATTTTTGAACGCAGCTTTATTTTAGATAATTACGCTTCACAAACAGGAAAAGGAACGCATTTCGGGTTAAATAGACTTGAAAAATTTATGCGTTCTTATTATTTTAAGCGAAAGGCTAAAGACCTAGACGGAGCAGACGGCTGGGTTCTGAAATGTGATATTAAAAAATACTTTTATAGCATTGACCACGATGTTCTAAAACAAAAGGTAAGAAGATACATCAAAGATGAAAATACATTGTGGCTTGTAGATATGATAATTGATAGCACACCGTCGCCGGGAATACCTATCGGCAACCAAACATCGCAGTGGTTTGCGGTTATGTATCTTTCGGGGTTAGACCATTTCATAAAAGAAAGGTTAAAAATCAAAATGTACGGTAGATATATGGACGATTTTTATTTGATTCACGAAGATAAGGAATATTTAAAATATTGTTTGCTGGAGATTAAGAAATATTTACAACCGCTTAACCTTGAACTTAACAACAAAACGAATATTTTTCCGCTAAAAAATGGTATTGATTTTCTAGGTTTCCACACCTATTTAACGGATAACGGAAAAGTTATCAGGAAAGTTAGACGGAAAAGCAAAAACAATGTTAAAAGGAAACTGAAAAAGTTTCGTAAAATGCTTGACGAAGATAAAATAACACTTTTTCAAGTTGAACAATCATATCAAAGCTGGCGTGGACACGCAAGCAAAGGCAACACATATCATTTAATAAACGATATGGACAATTTTTTTAAAAATTTATTTAAGGAGAGTGAGCAAAAATGGCAAAAAATTTGAACACTTTGCCCATAGGGGCGCTAGTCAAAGATACTAAAACTAAATATAACGGAAAGCCCGTTATATTTAAAGTGATTGACAAAAACCATTCAGGCTATCCGTCAAATTCAGTAACACTGATGACAGATAGAATCATAACTTTAAAATGTTTTGACGCACAAGAATCGTCAAATTCAGACGGAAACCGTCGAAGTTATGGTAATAACCGCTATATTCATTCTAATTTAAGACAGTGGCTTAATAGCCAGCAGCCAAACTGGTATAGCAACAAACATAGCAAAGACCAAAGACCTGATAACTCACACGTTTGGAGTAATTACAATGAATATGACAATGAAGCGGGTTTTCTGACAGGCTTTTCAAGCGAAATGATAAATGCTATTCTAAACACTTCGCTAACAGCAACAAAGTCAAGTACAGACGGCGGTGGAGTAGATAGCTTCACAGATAAAATATTTCTTGCTAGTTGCACTGAAATGGGCTTATCAGGCGACCAAACTTGTGGAACGCATTTCAATATATTTAATTCAGACGCAGCAAGACAAGCAAAACCGACAGCGGAATGCGTAAACAACAGCGAATATACAAACAGCAGCCTTAACGCTAATAGCTTTTGGTATTACTGGCTTCGCGACGCTTACGCGTCTAATTCGTACAATGCGCGCCGTGTCCATTCGTCGGGTGTATTGAGCAACAACCACGCGTACAGTGGGCACTACGGCGTGCGTCCGCTTTGTAATCTGAAATCTTCAATCTTGGTATCTGATACAACAGATTCAGATGGGGCATATACTATAATTTGGAATCGTCCACCGTCAAAACCTACAACGATTGAAACGCCTGAACACATCAGGGGTGGTCAAAATGCGAATATAAGCTGGTCGGCTTCGTCAGACCCTGACAACAACCTAGCGGGGTACATTCTTGAAAGACAAGTGAACGGAGGGTCATACACTCAAATATACAAAGGCATAAATAGAAGTTTTAACGACAACATAACTTTCGGCTGGCAAAATGTAAGATACAGGGTAAAAGCGTACGACGCCAACAATTCAAGTTCTGAATATAGAGTAGGACCGTTAAAAACTGTAATAAACAACACGCCACCTAAAATCAGCGGAAACGATGAAAATTTAGGCGAAAAAACGGCAGCTTTCAACAAAGGTTATAGCGTGTCAGATGTCGACGCTGGACAAGTAATCACAGTAACAGAAAAGATTGACGAGGGTGTAAAAAGAACATTCACAGCTACAAGCGGACAGAATTATTCGTTCAATGTTACGGCTGATGAATGGCTAACGCTTGGAAATGGCAATCACACACTTAAAATAATCGCAGATGATGACGCTGGTGGTCAAGATATTAGAACAATAACTTTTTCAAAAAATGAAGATGAAATCGAATTGACCCTTGAAAACCCATTGCCGGCAGATGATATGTTGACTAAAGCCCTTGTTAATCTTACAAGTCAAATACCAGTCGGGGCAACGCTTCAAGTTTTTGTTTGTAATAACGGAAATGATGACGAACCGACTTGGGAAGATGTTACAAACGCTGTTAAAACAGGCGGTAAAATTTTCTTTGAAAATAAAACCAAAACAGCAGCGGAATGGGGCTTTAATGTGAAAGTGAAAATCAAAAGAAACAACGCACTGGGCGATTGTTATATTGCAGCGATAGGAGGTAATTTCGAATGATAAAACATAGAGTGGATAGCATAAAGGAGTTAAAAAAGAAACCTAATATTGAAAAACTGGCAAAAGAAAACAAAGAAATCACAAAAGAAATAACAGACGTACAAATGGCATTAGTTGAAGTAACTACGATAGCGTTAAGCAAATAGTAAGGAGGTTCAGAAATGTTAAATAAAATTGTCAAAAAAAGCAAAGCGAAAATGCTATTGCTTTTTTTATATCTATTATTAAGAAAGGAGGTATCAAAAATGGTAGCAGTTTATGTAACTTTAATTCTTAAAGGTTTACTAAAAATCGAAGATGTATTGCCGCCTTATAAAGATAAGGTACAAGAAGCATTAGACGCATTAAAATAGTAAACTAGCAGCACAGCCCGGTTAATCATAGTTTTAGCCGGGTTAATTTTATATACAACAGAGAGGTAAGCAATGGACAATATGACAGTTATTATAAGTATAACCGGCTTAATAAGCACTATATGCGCAATTCTTTTTGGATATGCAGCATTTATGAGAAACAAGCAAAAAGACCACGAAGCGGAGGGAAAAAACAACGGGGCTGTTCTGACTGAAATGGGCTATATAAAATCAGGAATAGACGACATCAAGAGAAAACAAGAGCGTCAGGAAGAAAAGCAAGAAGAACAATATATAAAAATAACAGAAAGATTAACAGGCGTCGAGGCTTCGGCTAAACAAGCACATAAAAGGCTTGACGATTTAGTAGACAAAAGATAAGGAGGTAAAGCAATGTATTTAAAAAGCATTTTAATTGCCGTGATAGGCGTTGTTGTAGGCATTGCGCTGTATAAAATTGCCGAAATTATTTCCTTTAGAATAAAGAAAAGACATAGAAGAAAAAAAGATGTGGGAAAAGGTCCAGGAACAAAAAATAAAAGAATTGAATTTTCGAAAATTGTACTGGGTTTAGTTCTAGCAACATATTTTCTAGGTATCTATATAGGGTTTAAAACTGTTTTATTAGATTTCACACAGTTGACCGCACTACTGACCTTTATAGGAGCGCCAACCACAACAGCAATAGGGTTTTATGCGTGGAAAGCAAAGGCGGAAAACATCGTTAAAATAAAACAAGCACACCCCGAAGAAACAAAAGATATAAGCGTAGACCTTAACAACATCATACCTTAAAAGAGGTGGTAAAAATGGCAAATAAAAAACAGATAGATTTTATAAACAAAATTGGCGAACTTGCTAGAAAAGATATGCAAAGTTCAGGCGTGCTTGCGTCGCTTACAATAGCACAAGCAATATTAGAAAGCGGATGGGGTACATCAGGGCTAACAATAAAAGCAAACGCCTTATTTGGAATCAAGGCAACTAAAAGCTGGAGGGGGAAAGTATACAACGCTAAAACAAAAGAATGTTACAACGGCGTTGACTTCACTACAATAACGGCAGTTTTCAGGGCTTACGATAGCCTAGAAGATAGTATAAAAGACCACAGTAAGTTGCTAACAGAGTTGTCAAGATACAAAAAAGTTGTGGGCGAAATAGACTATAAAAAAGCGTGCGTTGCGATTCAGCAAGCTGGATATGCAACCGACCCACAATATTCAAGAAAACTAATACAAATTATTGAAGCTAACCAGCTATATAATTTCGATAAGGCGTTAGAGGTTTCGGGAAAGACAAAACCAAAAGGAGGCAAAATGAAAAGTTCTGTATTTATAGAAAAATTAAAAGACATAGAGGCTAATTATAAAACACTTTATGTTATGGGTTGTTTTGGCGCACCTTTAACAGGTGCAAATATAAACAGATATTGCAAAAACCACAAATACAACAGGAACTATAAGCGTACACAGATGATAAGAAATGCTGGTAACAAAAAACCACCCGTATTTGGCTTTGACTGTGTAAACCTTATAAAAGGCGTTTTGTGGGGTTGGAATGGCGACGCTGGGCAAATATACGGCGGGGCTAAATATAACACCGCTGGAGTGCCTGACACGAACGCTGACGGTATGATTAGATTATGTAAAGATGTATCAACAAACTTTTCTAACATACAACCGGGCGAAGCTGTATGGCTTCCGGGTCATATAGGTATATATATCGGAGGTGGCAAAGTTATAGAAGCGTCGCCAGCGTTCAAAAACAGGGTGCAAATAACGGCTTGCAGCAATGTCGGACATACACAAGGTATGAACGAAAGAAGCTGGAAAAAACACGGGAAATTGCCTTATATTGAATATGATTTATCAGATACAAAGGTTGATTCAACAAAACCAGTGGCAAAAGCTGATAAAAGCATAACAGAAATTGCAAACGAAGTTTTGCAAGGTAAGTGGGGCAACGGTGTAGACCGCAAAAACAGACTAATGAAAGCTGGCTATAATTACAATAGCGTGCAATCAGAGGTAAACAGAATCGTGAAATCAAATAAAAACAAACAATCTGTTTTAGAAGTAGCAAAAGAGGTTCTACAAGGAGAGTGGGGCAACGGAATAGAAAGAAAAAGACGACTTGAACAAGCGGGGTATAATTATAACGCCGTTCAAGCCGAAGTAAATAAATTATTAAAGTAATTCAGGAGGTATAGCAATGAATGTATTAAATTTTATAGCAAAAAACTGGGATAGCGTCGCGGTAATCGTGATATTTATTATCTTTGTATTAGGAGCGGTAAAAAGGGGAGAAACGAAAGTTCTTAAAACCGTATTGTTTGGACTTGTAACACAAGCAGAAAAGCAATTTGGGAGTGGTACAGGAGCGTTGAAGTTTGCAACTGTTGCTGACTGGATATGGCAGAGAATACCGCTAATACTTCGAATGTTATTCACGAAAAAAGACATCGAAAAAATGATTGAACAAACCCTAGAAATGGCAAAGAGTGCGTGGAAACAAAACGATAATTTAAAAGAATATATTGAAGCGGAAGCAGAAATCAAAGTCGCCGAAATAAAAGTCAAGGAAGATACAGAACCTGAAACAGAAAACCAACAAGAATAAAAAAGAATTTAGAGGGGGCAACCCCTCTTTTTTAGTGGGAAAATTAAAAAAGTTTATAAAAACTATTGACATAAGGGGGCTAATGTGATATTATATATACAGAAAGGAGGTAAGCAATGAGCAAGAAAAAAAGTCGGAAAAAACCGACAAAAGAAAAACTACCATTCATCAGCGTAATCACTTTAATTATACAACTTATAACAGCCATTATAATGCTGATTAAAGAGATTATCGAATAGTAGTTCAAAACATCAAGGGGCGAAAGCCCTTTGATGTGATTATTATAACACATCTTGCTTATAAAAACAATTATGAAAAAATCAATTTACATTTTAATGATTATCGCAATAATATTAAATACTATTGCGATGGTCAAACCTAGCGTGTATCTGAATGTATCGACTATAATTATTATTGTTATTGCCTTGATTCTAGCAACCATAAACAGAAAGGGGAAGTAAATGGGCGAATTTAATCAAAATGAATACATAAAAGAATACGACCGAAAGACTTATAAAAAATTTGCTTTTAGAGTAAAAAAAGATGAAGCGGAAAAAATAACAGATTTCATCAGGAACAACACGAATTTATCTATAAACGAATTTTTCAAACAAGCCGTTGATGAAAAAATAGAAAAAATTAAAAAAGGCAAAAACACACAATAGCATAAAACATAAGCGCAAGTTTTTTCTTGCGCTTTACTTTTTCTTTTTAGATTGTTAGATGTTTGAAATTACAACAACAAGCAAACCGTTATTATAAAAAATAACAGGGTGTGGGGGTTCGGATATGACAACGGAAGCATAAGTTTAAAATTACATACTCTCTTTTCTAAATACTGATATAAAGGTCTATCAACTTCCCCTTTTCCTATCCACTTAATAAAACTCCCCCTTAGACTTGGCTTATCTATATACCAATCCATTATGACAATTTTACCATTTGGTTTCAATAATGAAATCAGATTATCAATAACTTCTTCCCATTGCGGAAATCCAGAAAGTCCTAAATCACAAAAAATAGCATCAAATTGCAAATTATTACCTAATTTACACTGAACCCAATCAACATCTATTTTTGTCACATCCTCTTTCATTAATTCAATATTTTTCCACTTGTACTTCTTTACTTTTATATGAGCTTTTTCAAGCATGCCTTCAGACAAATCAACCGCTATAATTTGCCCTGTATTATTAAGATAATTCTCAAAATATTCAAAATTTTGACCTGTACCACAAGGTACATTTAAAATAGTTTGATTTAAATCTAAGCTAAGCTCTTTTATTGCAAACTCTCTTGGTATTCTATAATATGCTTTTGAAGAAAACAAATCATAAAAATTAGAAAAAGTATCGTAGTAATTTGATATTTTTGTTTTATCTTTATTCATTCTACATCCTTGTACTCACCTATAAATAACTAATATAATATAATATAACTCAACAACAATATCAAAATCGGCACTGTGGCTATCGAAAATGCTGTGGATTGAAAAATTACCAATGAAGCAAGCCGATAATCACTGCCGTGTCTCTCTGCAAAGATTGCTGTATTGGCTGCTACTGGCATTGCTGTTATGACAACAGCTACATACAGTATGAGTCCATCAACACCCATTAGATAAAGCACTGCAAATACAATGGCTGGAAGGACGATAAGTCGGAAAAATGAAACAAGGGTAATGAGTTTATCTGTCAACAATTCACTTATTTTAGTTTCCGACAAAATTAATCCTATAAATATCATTGAAAGCGGTGTTGTAAGACCACCCAAAAGCTCTATAATTCGAAAGACTGGCGTAGGGTAGGATAAGTTAAACGAAAACATCAAAAATCCAACAACCATTGAAATAATGCCAGGGTTCAGCATATTTTTTAAGTTTGCCGATAAACTGCTCTTTTCTCCCTCTACTCTATTTTCTCTCTCATAGATGTATACACCATATGTCCATACCATAAACGTAAACCCCAAATTGAACATAACAGCATAAAACAGCGCCTTATCCCCATAGATAACACTGAGCACAGGATAGCCCATAAAGCCTGAGTTTGAAAAAACGAGCGAATACTCAAAGACATTTTTCCTGTCGCCCTCTGTTTTGAGTATTCTTGTAAAAAGTCTTGAGATGACAATGCTCATGGCATAGACCATAAAGGAAATACCAATAATCTTTATACTGCTGTAAAACATCTCCTTAGAAAACTCAAAACTCATGGACTTAAGAATGAGTGCTGGTAAGAAAATGCCTAGTAATAACCTAGAAATGTCGGACTTAAAATTATCAGACACCATCTTTCTCTTACCCACTACAACACCAACAAATATGAGTGAAAAAAGGATAAATATTTGAACAATAGCCTTCATGCTAACCTCTCTTATTTTTTATATCATAAGGTGTTGGATATCTGCTCTCAATGATACCACCACCAAGACATACTTCTCCATCATATAAAACTGCAACCTGACCTGGTGTAACAGCTTTTACTGGATAGTCATATACAATCTTAATCTTATCATCTTCCTTTGACACAGTGACAGGAATATCACTCTGCCTGTACCTAAACTTGGCAGTGCACTGAAATGGCATTTTAGGCTCTTCGCCACTTATCCATGAAAAGTCAGAAGCCAGTAAGTAATCAGAATAAAGAGCTGGATTTTTACCACCTTGAACAACATAGAGCACATTGTTCTCTAAATCTTTTTCTACTACAAACCACGGTTCTCCAGTGCCAACACCACCAATACCTATGCCCTTTCTCTGACCTAAGGTATAGTGAATTAATCCACTGTGCTTTCCAACAACCTTGTCAGTATCTAGGTCAATGATATCCCCAGATTTTGAGAGAAGGTGCTTGTCCAAAAACTGATTGAAGTTTCTCTCACCAATAAAGCAAATTCCAGTAGAATCCTTTTTCTTTGCATTGATAAACTCATTTTCTTCTGCTATTCTTCTCACTTCTGGCTTCTCTAACTGCCCTATTGGGAAGATCGTCTTTGAAAGCGCCCTCTGATTAATCCGAGCCAAGAAATAACTCTGGTCTTTATTACCATCTAAGCCACGCTTTAGTAGGTACTTATCGCCAACTTTTTCCACATTGGCATAGTGACCCATGGCAATATAGTCCGCTTCAAGCCCTAGGGCATAATCCAAAAATGCACTAAACTTAATCTCTGTATTACACATTACATCAGGGTTTGGTGTTCTGCCATTTTCAAGTTCTCTTAAAAAGTAAGTAAATACCCTATCCCAGTACTTCTTTTCAAAATTTATTGTGTAGTACTGAATACCAAGTTTTCGGCACACATTTCTTGCATCATCAGAGTCAATAAAGGCAGTACACTCCTCCTCACCATCATCCCAGTTTTTCATAAAGAGACCAATGACTTCATAACCAGCCTCTTTTAAAAGATAGGCTGATACTGCAGAATCCACGCCACCACTTATGCCCAATACAACACGTTTTTTATCCTTATTCATTCTTACTATCCTTTATGCTTTAATATATAAAATAACTTTGACAGATTACTACCCTAAAAATGGACTTGTCTTTCAGAGCTTATGAAAATCTTATAAGACATTAAAATCGTTAAGATTCCACGCCTTGAAACACTATACAAAATGCTCTAAAGACATACTTCCTCGTCCACATTTTCAAACATTTAGTAATGAGCCATACCCCACCAGAAAGAACCGCCCCGCGTTGTCATTCAGAGGAACGACGCAAGGAGTGACGTAGGAATCTAACGTGGCATAATTATTCTTTCTGGAAGGGTCGGACTGCCGTCCTAAATAGTAAAAGACTCTGATAAAATTATTTACGAGCAAGCTCGACATATTTTTCCATCGTCTTTTACTGCTCATTACTTGGTCTTCGAAAATTGTAGTGTTTCATAGGCTCTGAATGACAACGATTTTTGTCTTATTTAGATTTTCAAAGCGTAGAATCTTAAGTTCATTTTTATTACAAGTAATGAGCTACTCTTGTTACAACACTACTATTTGACAGCCTACTTGGTCTTCGAAAAGTATTTTATTATACTCTCTGCTACCTTGCTATTTATTCCATCAACCTGTTCCAATTCATAGACGCCAGCATTTTTTATGGCATCCACACTGCCAAAGTGATTTAAAAGCTCCGCCTTTCTCTTTTTGCCCACGCCTTCAATATCATCAAGAACAGAAGAGAACATCCCCTTATTTCGAAGCGACCTATGGTAATTAATCGCAAAGCGGTGGACTTCCTCTTGCATATTCGACAAAAATCGAAATAGCTCAGAGTGCTTGTCCAGCTCTATCACCTTTCCATTGTGATACACTGCCCTTGTCCTATGCTTGTCATCTTTTACCAGACCCATTACCTCCAGATGATTTAAACCCAAAGCATTTAAACTATCCTTTGCTGCAGTCACATGACCCTTTCCGCCATCAATGACCAACAGGTCTGCAAAAACTTCAAACCCAGCACTCTCATCAACACCACGCTTGTGCCTTCTAAAAATAACTTCCATAATGGACGCATAGTCATCAATATGTCCCACTGATTTTATCTTAAACTTTCGATACTCAGAGCTCTTCTTTTCACCATCTACATAGACTACCATAGAACCCACTGAAAAAGTACCCATAATATTTGAAATATCATAGATTTCAATTCGCCTTGGCAATGGTTCCATGCCAATCAGTTCACTCAAAGATTTGAGGACAGCCATATTTTCAGCTCTTCTCTTGTCCTTATCAGTCATGAGCTTTTCAAGGTACATGGTCGCATTCTTTTCAGCTAAATCAATGAGCTGTTTCTTTTCGCCCCTCTTTGGCACCCGTATCTTGACCTTGGCAGTCTTTTTATCCGATAGGAAGTCTTCTAATACATCCATGCCCTCAAAGTCACACATCACTTCAATACTACTTGGAATATAGGCAGTGGCACCATAAAACTGTTGGATAAACTGCTCTATAATTTTGTCTACGCCATCCATTGTAAGGTCTTCAAACAAGTACTTCTCACTCTCATAGAGGACGTTGTTTCTCACAAAAAAGACCACAACATAAGCCTTTTCCCCATTGGTATAGGCTGAAATCACATCCATCTCTGCCGTCTTTAACTTCGACATATTCTGCCTTTCCTTTAAAGACTTTAGGGATTCAATCTGGTCTCTTATGATGCCTGCTCTCTCAAAATTCAGCTTCTCTGCCTCTGTCTTCATCTTTTCAGTGAGGGCAGAAATTATTTCACTAGAACCCTTTTTCAAAAAGTCAGAAATCTCTTCTACTGCTTCCCCATAAGCATCTTGCTGACCTTTCTTAATACATGGTGCTAGGCAGCTACCCATGTGATAATAGAGGCATGGCTTATTGTACAGTTTTTTCATGTCCCTATTGCATTTTCTAATGGGAAAAATTCGGTTTAAGACATCAATCGTCCTATTTACATTTAAGGCGCTAGTATAGGGACCATAATAACTAGCTCCATCTGATTGTATCTTCCTCACCTTTTCAAGCTTTGGGAACATCTCACTTGTTATCTTGATATAGGGATAGGTCTTGTCATCCTTTAATCTGATATTGTACTTCGGCTTGTGCTTTTTGATTTGATTGTTCTCTAAAATCAACGCCTCTTTTTCAGTACTGGTCACAACATAGTCAAAGCCATCAATGTGTTTTACCAATATCTTTGTCTTGGCGTCATGAGACGATATCCCTGTAAAATAACTAGTGAGCCTGTTCTTTAGGTTTTTTGCCTTTCCCACATATATTATTCGACCAGAATCATCCTTCATCGTGTAGACGCCTGGCTTTTTTGGAACAGTTTTAAGTATTTCTGAAAAATCTCGCATGATTACCTTGTACTTTTAATTCGCTTATACACTGCTCTATCATACTTGCCATCTTCATAGTAGCACTCACCATAGAAGAAGTCATCAGAGTTATAAATAATATCCAAAAACTCAACATCGCCCTCATAGATATTGAGGTTTAAAATCTCATCATCCTCTATCCAGTGCAGACTTCCCTCATTTGAAGCTATCAGTTCACCACTAAAATCATAGCACTCATAGATAAAAACAAGCCAATCAATATCATCTTGAAAATGTGGAAAAGTGATATACCCTCTTAAAATTAAGTCCTTTGCCACAAGTCCTGTCTCTTCTGTAATCTCTCGATATGCACACAGCTCAGGAGATTCTGCCTTTTCAAGTTTTCCACCTATGCCATTGTATAAACCATCATCAAAACCAGCATGAGTACCGTCTTTTTTTATCATGAGGGTTTTGCCATTTTGTCTTATATAAACTAACGAACTAACTATCATCCCATCAACCTCTTTGCCACTAAGTCTAAGCCCATCAAATAACTCTCCATCCTAGCTCCTGACATGACAACATCAGCAGCTCTCCCAGTAATGCTGACCTGCCTAAACTCTTCTCTATTTAAAATATTGGAAATATGCACTTCCACAATGTAAGTATCCAGTAAAAGTAAAGCATCCAAAATGGCTATACTGGTGTGAGTATATGCAGCAGGATTGATGATAAGCGCATCATAAGTTCCAGCACCCTGTACTTTATCAATGATGTCAGCCTCTGAATTAGACTGAAAAAAATCCACCTCTATACCCAGTGTTCTAGCCTTTGCTGTCATCGCAGCAAGAAGCTCATCATAAGTAAAACTGCCATACTGCTCTTTTTCTCTCTTACCAAGCATATTGATATTGGGACCATTGATGACAAGAACTTTCTTATTTGCTAAACCTTCATTTGTCACTGACTGATATGCCTTGCTATTTGACAAAATAGCGCTGTAAACACTCAGCATATAGTCTTTTTTGTCTTCATCAGAAGCATCCTCGACTGACTGAAGAACAGCTTCTTCTCTCGTAGAATCAAAGACAGCAATATCATTTTCTGACTTGATAGCACCTATCTTGCTGGAAATATCCATCCTCTTATTTAAGAGTTTTGTCAGCTCAGCATCAATTTTATCTATTTCACTTCTATATGTATCAATCATATCTACCCCTGTTTATTGTAGCATATCATAAATGCCCATTGCAACAACACTCTCTATGACAGGACAAGCTCTCACCCCAATTAGGGTATCATGTCTTCCACCAATGATAAGCGTTGTATTCTCCCCTGTCTTGAGACTGATGGTATTCTGCTCTAGCCCAATGGAAGCAGCTGGTCTAATCGCTGTATTTATCACGATGTCCATGCCATTGCTAATGCCTGCATTAATGCCACCACTGTTGTTGGTCTTTGTCCTTACACTGCCCTGTTCATAGATAAATCCATCATTTACCTCAGAGCCCTTTTTCCTAGCAAAGTCCTCTCCCAAGCCAAAACTGACAGACTTTACAGCAGGAACTGAAAAGAGCAGACTAGAAAGTACGGACTCCGCAGAGTGAAAAAACGGACTACCAACACCAGCTTTTAGACCAAATACACTTGTTTCAATCATGCAGCCAAGAGTATTCCCTACTGCCTTATTTGAGCGAATCAGCTCCTCTACCAATACCCTCTTCTCGTCATCTATCATTCTTATTCGTCTGGATTTAATGCCGTCAATATCGCTGAACGTTACCAGCCTATCATCCACAATGTCTAGGACAGACTTTATTCTGCTAACGATACTTATACCCTCTTTCTCCAGTTCTTTAAGCACAATAGCACCTGCAATGACAAGTGGTGCAGTTAGCCTGCCAGAAAAATGTCCAGAACCATTGATATCAGCATATTTGCCATTGACAACTGTATTGACATAGTCTGAGTGAGAAGGTCTTGGCTTCTCTCTAAACTCACTGTAATCCCTTGATTTTGAATCTTTGTTCTCTATAAAAAACGTCACAGGTGCACCAGTAGTATAGCCATCTACCACACCAGAAAGCACCTGATATTCATCGGTCTCATTTCTTCCAGATACTAAGTCTGAACCAGTGCTTCTGGCAATGAGCATTTTATTGATTTCATCATATGGAAGCGCTATGCCAGCCTTTAAACCATGTATGGTAATGCCCACTCCTCGACCATGGGATTCCCCAAAGAGGGAGTAAGTTACTTTTGTCCCCCATGTACTATTCATATATCCCCCTTTTGCTTGTTCTTTTTAGCCCTAGCATCTCAGAAATAACTTCGAAAAAACTTTTATTATATTTAACTCGTAATTCACTTAAAAATGTACTTGTCATTCAGAGCCTATGAAAATCTTATAAGACATTAAAATCGTTAAGATTCCACGCCTTGAAACACTATACAAATTAACAAGTTTTGTCACTCAGAGCCGAAGG